>JACCDT010547784.1_pt1 | contig 135569 bp, 138 predicted proteins | sample 7446291 | NCBI WGS metagenome assembly JACCDT01 (sample SAMN15323446, study PRJNA562643) | freshwater metagenome | isolation source: river surface water | place: USA:Blue River Watershed | collected 2017-08-17 | reverse complement strand
CGGTCGTACTTGCCAGCATGCGCAAGGTGCCGGGTGTCAACTTTTGACCTGCCTGTACGGTTGGCCCATGCGATTCAAAAACCACAGAGACAGTAGCGGATGTCACAAGAGGAAGCGGCAGATCGAGATGTATTGCACATCGGCAATCTCGTGGGCATTTTCAGTGAGGCCTACGGATATACGGTGGGTCGTATTGTATACCGCAGCCTGGAGCTCGTGCGCGTCATGCCACAGGATGCCAGTGACCGTGCTATTGAATTCCCGATGACAGAGGATGGCTCCGGCTTTCGCCCCGATCTCGGCGTAAGCCAGCTCGAGATTCTGGAGGAGCAGGAGTCTGACTACTATGTGGACCTCCTGGGCGCCCGAGAGGGCGAAGTGCTCGAATTCTTCACTGCAACGGGTCAGGAGGCCGCCCCATCAGGTGAGGTGGAGTCTATTATCAAGACGCCAGAGAGCGACGCTATCAAGCTCGTGGACGGGCGCGTCATTGAGTTCGGCGGTGTCGGCCCCGAGGCACCGATTGTTGTAGTACGTGTGCGTTCCGCAATGAATGCGGCTGCGACAGAGATAGAAGGCGTACCTGCGGATGCAGATGGCGCGGTAGCTGCTACGGAGCGTCAGGATGACCTGCTCGAACTGCTGCGTTCTGTGCTGCCCGCCGGCACAATGGAGGTCGTGCCCACTGCAGAGCGCACATTCCCTGATTCGATGCAGCGTGAGGACCTGTTTCAGGACTTGATGTCTGAGCTGTCTGCCAAGAAACGCACAAATCCCCGACGCATTCGTCTGATTGAGCGCGAGGTGGACCTCGCTGTTGCCCTCAAGAATCGGTCCATTCTCCGTGACGGCGGCGGTCGTATCCTGGGTGCTGCTCCCCATAGTATTGAGACAGTGGGCGAGGCGCTGTCTGCTGCAACCGGCGCTGTCCCTGCCGCAATTCCGGTGGTTACTGCTGCACGCGTGCTAAATGTGGACAAGGTCGATGCGTCTGCTGCATACAAGCGGACTGATGTACTGCCTCGCGTTCTGGATGAGGTGGAACTCGAATCCGAGCTGATGGCGCAGCTGTTCCTTGATGGGCGCCACGACGAGTACTTCGGTCGCTCATCTCTTGATATCGGTGCGGCACAGGGCCTCGTGGGTCGCGGTTTCGTGACGTACATGAACGACTTGCTGGGACGCGACCAGAATGTGTTTGACGGACCCCGCCCCGTTGAGTGGCGTGAGGACCAGGATATTATCCGCACTGCAGCGATGGACAAACCTGTTCAGGGTCTCGCAGCAGGCCTCGCGGCGCGTGATGGCGAGGTGACGTTGCAGGCACTGATGTCGGATGTGAGTGACCGTGTTGGGCGTGTACTGACACCTCTCAAATACGGGTCCACTGTGGTTGCACCCACGGATCCTTCCACCGTCACGGGCTATGTTATTCTGCCACCGAAGGCGGCGCTCTCTCTGCGCCCTCCTAAGCGGCCTGGTAATCTGCCCACTGCGCTTCTGTATTCGGTTGCCTCCACGGATGACAATCTCCCAACCGTGGCACGTGCTCTGGCGGATCTGTATAGCTCTGACAAGTCGGCACTGAATGCCTGGCATCTCGAAGCCAATGCAGCGAGCGATCTCCGCGTGGCTGAGTGGCTTGACTCTGTGCTCAAGTATGCGGTGCACCCTGTTGACAGCATGGGCCCGCGCACTCCCGCGCTTTTATCGATGCTCGATACTCTCGGAATTGGTGAGCGCGACCTGGCACCAGACGTGGCGGCTGTGATTGACCGTTGGACAGCTCGGTCTCAGCGCCTCTGGAAGGACCTGCTCGTGGCGCGTCGCAAGGAGATTCAGGCGGCATTGGACTCGGAGGGCGCACGTCAGTTCCATTCCGTTACGGGGGATGACAGTCCTGTCTGGCCCGCCCTGCGTGAGTCCGCTGAGCTCAAGGACCTGATGGAGGATATCCGTCGCCGCAACCCCACTATTGCGGAGGCACCCGCCACAGTAGCAGCAGCACTCATGACCGAGGCACAGGGTGATGCAACACCGCTTGTCTGGTACACACTGGCCCGCCTGGACAGTCGCGATGTGCCGATTGACCCGGTAGTCGCAAAGGCCTCGCTGGATGCATCGCGCGCCTACACACTCCGCCGCAAGGCTCTGCGCGACTTCGGCCTGCTCTCTCTGCACGCTGCACCGGAGATTAACACATGTCCCCACGTAAATCGTCTTGAGGCGATTCGTAATGTGATGGATGTTGTGCAGCGCTCGCGTCTGCTCCGCGACTTCATCGACGAGTACCAGGGCGCCAAACAGGGTGAGTGGGTTTCCTGTGTGGTGTGCAGTCAGCCATGTGTCTGTTATCACGAGCTCATGGAGCTCGAGGCACTCGCCCAGCCGGCTCGTCTGGATGCAATTCAGAAGCAGATGCTGATTCGCTTTGGCGGTGGTCGGTATGAGGGCAAGATTGCATGCAAGAACTGCGGACAGGCTCTCCAGGATATTGACTATGACGAGCACGTGGAGTTCGATGATGAGGGCAACCCAATTACGGGGTCCTCTGTTTTGACGGATGAGCAGATGGAGGATGAGAACAAGGGCCCTGCTATCAAGGAGGCTGTAAAGGGGCTCTTGGCACCTGCTGTAACGTATGATACGCAGGTGCAGCAGGAGATTGGTACCATTCTGCAGACTATCCTGGAGCGCACGGGTCTTCAGGCCGCACCAGAGGTGCAGAAGCAGATTGTGCGGTTTGCGGACCTCTATGTCAGTGTCCGTGCACCAACACCGGCCGTATACGAGCAGCAGCGCACACGTTTGCTGACCGCGGCATCGGCCAAACTCAAGGAGAAGAGCGGTAAACTCACAACGGCAATCAATATCCCCACATATGCGGAGCTCATTGGTGGTCTGCGTGTGACATCTCTTACCGCCCTAACGGCTCTGGCGCTGCAGACAGCGACGCCACCTGTTACGGTATCGAACCCGTTCCCGCTCTGCAAGTTCAGTCGTGAGGGTTGGCCAATGAACCCCAGTGCAAATCCGGACGAAGAGGGGGCATTGTCGTATGTTGCATGTGCAGTGGCGTCGATTGACCGTGACATGGCGCCGTGGAATTCCACGAGCTGGTCCGCGGAGCCGAAGTTTGAGGCCCGCAAGCGTGAAGTTCTGAAGCTGACAAAGGCGGCGGTGCAGCTCATTGTGTCGGGTGACCCCAAAACGGGCCCTCTTCCGTTCACACTGGAGATTCGCGATGCCCTCGCCAAGGCGCAGACCGACACTGCAGCCATCCTCGAACGCTCTCTCATCAGTAAGACCGACCAGCTTCCCATTGGATTCCGCCCTGCACCATTCCCGCCAAAGACCGGTATGCCTGCAATAGAGCAGGACCCTGTACCGCGTATTCAGGCGGCGCTCGCGGGTGGGCAACCTTTGGCAGACATTGCAGCACCCGTCATCGATGCACTCAAGCAGCAGTCTCTGGCCATCATCAGTAATATGCACGGCACAGCTGCGTCCGCAGTTGCAGCAATGACCACCAAGCCAGCGAAGGTGACCTCCTCCATGTGTTGCCCTACGGACCTGCCCTCTGTGGAGGCGGGCGCACTGCTTGGGCTGCCTGAACAGACACCGCTGTTGAAGGCGCGTGATATCCTGCGCGGTGCGAATCCTGTTGCCATCAATGCGGGTACACATCTGTGGCAGCTAACACCAACACCTATCCCTGAAATCGTAGAGCAGCATGTGGACGATGACGTGCTGTTCAAGCTCTTCCTCAAGTACTGCTACCGTGGCCCATCTATCGGAAACCCCCACGAGTTCAGTACGGGGAACACATGCCGTCAGTGCGGCCTGTCGATTGGTAAGCCACTCGACCTCGTCGACTTCGGTGTGGAGGGTCAGGCCATCCTGGCGCGCCAGCTGGGTGACCTCAAGGTGGAAATCACTGCAGCGGAGTTCGAGCGTCTGTCTGGTGCCGTGCGTCGCAGAAAGCAGATGACGGAGAAAGTGTCCGCAAAACCGGCGCCCTGGCGTGTTGGGCTCGAGCAGCTTGTTGCCACACTCCGTGCTAGCCCTGAATATGGTGAGGAGGAGAGTCTCAAGACAGTGGCAGCGGCGCTGGACGGTGTCCTGGGTACATTGGATGATACCGCCGTTGTTGAGGAGGCCGACCGTGCGGTGGCATGGGCACCGTTTGTAAGCCTGTATGATGGTCTTCTTATGGATATCACGAGCCGCATTGGGCCTATAACGCTGGGTGCGGGCGGTGCTGGCGGTCGCGCTCGTGCTCGTGCAGAGGAGGCGCGACGTGCGCTTGCGGCATTTGATACAACAACAGAGGGTGCATTCATCGAGGGCCCTCGATTCCTACAGGAGTTCTGGTGTGCAAAGGCAACCGCTGCCGGTACAGGTCACGCGGTTACTACTGTCACGGGCTCCAAATGGGCGAATTTATCACAGGCGCACAATGCGGCCATTAACACTATTCTGAAGGAGAATGCGGAGTGGTACGGTGGCCCAACATCGGAGACAACGCAGACAGTGCTTCGTAGACTTGGTCGTTCTCTGGGCCCTGCGCTGCGTGCATGGGTTCGCTATGTGCGTCCTTCCACTGTTGCGGGAGGTGCCTGGACGGATGATGAGGCCCGCGTGGTTCTCCGTTGTATGGTTGCACAGGTGTGGGCGGATGCGATGAATCCCACATCATGGATGTACAGTGACATTGTGTCAGGAAATGACCGTACCGTCGCTGCTGCGACCGTGGCGGACTGGACCCGTGCGCTGATGATTCATGCATCGCGCACCTACATCAAGTATTCGAAGGAGAAAGTCCAGCATATGCTGCAGCAGCGTGCGGAAATGGACCGTACCAGCATCGTGAATGAGATTGGTGGTATCAAGGATGACGATGAGCGTGCAGCGGTGATTATGCAGAAGAACTTCAAGATGGGGCGCTGGGCCCGCGGTGAGAACATTCGCAAGTTGGATGCCGACACATTTGAGTTTGAGTCCGAACAGCGCCGGCGCATGGGCATTGTGGATGCACCTGTTGATCCGCTGGCATTGGAGGGTGCACGGGCTGCTGCGGGGCCTGAAGATTACGGTCTTGGTGGCGGAGGCGGTATGCCCGAGGCGGGCTACGACACATTCCAGGGGGCGGACGGCGATGACTATTAATTTAGCGACGGCGAATAGATGGAGAACCTGTGGTTGGCGATTTTATTTTACAGCTTGGGTCTGGCTGCGGTGCTGCATCTGCGCCCCGCGCTAATGTTCAATGAGAATGGCACATGGAAGGAGTTCGGATATAAACGCGATTCCCGGCACACAATGCTGCCGTTTTGGCTGTTTGCAATTGTGTGGGCGATTCTCAGTTACGCCATCGCGACCGCCATTGCATGGTCTTACAATGCATCGACTGCAGCGCCTGCCGTTCCCGCAGCAGCGGCAGCATACTATAACAGCAATCTGGGCAGCTGGGCATCGGGGCCGTACGATGAAGAGGAGGAGGACGAAACCGACATGGATATGGATGTTCCCATCCAGCCGATTAGTCAACCGGTTAAACGTGGGCGTGGACGTCCCCGTAAAACGGAGACAGCACAGCCGCGTACGGGCTATTATGTACTAGAGCCCAAATCAGAGGGCGGGCTACGTCGATATGTCTACTACGGGTCTACGCCGCCACCTGCAGAGGCCGAGGAGGAGTAGAGACCGCAGGGCACTTTGCAGAAATAAGGCTTCCCAATCCAATACCATAGGCACCGGCAAATGCAGTCCAATATGCGGTTCCTATTGTTAGCTCGCGCCTCTCCTGCTCCGCATACTGTTCCGATGTGAGTGCACCTCCTCTCTGATTCAATAGTGCCACACCCTGTTGGCCCTCCTCCCTTCTAGCTGTAGCAGCATATGCCTCACCTGCGGCGCTAGCGATTTCATTAACCTCGGCCCCTCTCCGTGTCAGTTCCGGCATGTGACGAATAAATATCTGAGAAACAGCAAGTCGCATCGGCTCAAAGAATATCGGAACTGCTGCTAACACAGCCGTAATCACCGCAGCAATAGCCGCTCCCGTAAAAATAGACCCATAATCCTTCACACCCTTGCATGCAGCAGCCTGCAGCGATGTGAGTAGGCCCGCCTGTACAAGGAATGACAGAAGAACCGTACCACCCAACAAGATATAGCCGCGTGTCTTGGTAGACATCGACGGCAGATATGAGAATAGCACCGCAACCGCCGCGGGTATTGCCAGATGTACCAGCCAAGAACCCGCCATTTCGCCGTACAGGAGATTCGTATCCATCGGCATCCTCTTTCGTCCTCTGCGATTTCAGTGGGGCCAGAAAAACCCGTGCCGTGTTCAGAGAATGCCACCGCAGCGCACAGTGAAACCGGAACAGGTAAAGACACTACGTGACTGGACTTTGCGTTGGCCAAAAGTGTCGAATCTCGATTTCGATGCAGATACCCGGGAGCCCACGATTTATACAGCGGATAGCACTCGCCAACGGGTGGGTTCCATCCCTTGGCGGCGTGAGGTTGATACACTGACGGTACTCTCGCAGCCATCGCGCTACACAGAGCAAATGCAGCAGGCAGCGAAGGGGCGCTATGACCGGATTGTTGAGCAGAAGGGCCAGCTCCAGGCAGCGGCCGATGAGCAGCTGCGGATTGCTGAGCGAAATCTGTTAGATGCATGGCGCACATATGAGCAGGCGCCAGCGGCGGCAAAGGGTGCACTCCGTCGCGATGTCCTGGCCGCAGAGAAGGCGTTTAATGAGATGGAGGCGGCTCTTGCCACTCAGGTGTACCGCGAACGCAAGGTGCGTGAGATGGCTGGCGATATTGTAGGAACATATGTGCCGGTTATTCCGACGGGGCGCCGTGGTATCCCTATGTCAGCGGTACTTCAGGGAGCGGCTGCGGCTGGTGGTGCCTCTGAGTAATTACTGAAGCGGATAACTAGTGATTCTGGATTCGGCACTCTCCTGCAAGGAGAGTTTCATTGGAGCGGATAGCTTGTTATCCGCCCCTCGTTCTTGTCACAATCCACCGTATCGGCATGGTATTTGAAACACACACCATTCCGGTCCTGATACACAACCTTGCCAGCATTGTCCATTGTCGGATATTTGTAGACCACTGTCGGCGACGGCTTCAGAATGTACACAAAGAACATACCGAAAAACAGTCCTAGCAGGAAGGGCATCATCTGTAAATGATTGAAAAACTTCATCAAAACCTCTATTTGTAGTGTCTATTTTCGGAACAAGAAACAGAGTAAAATGAATTACTGGGTCTTAATGGAAACACCATGGATTGCCGCGGTCGTCAGCTTTCTGATTGGATTCGGTATTGCAGCCATGTTTCGCCCCATGTGTCGCGGTTCGGATTGTCTCGTGCTGCACGGTCCTCCCGTAAAAGATGTCGTCGATAAGGTCTATCAGATGGGCGAGAAATGCGTCGAGTTCACGACAGAAGTAGTGAACTGCCCCGCCGCTGACTCTGGCGAGGAGGTCGTGAAGACCGTGCAGTTCGTTGCGTCCTAACGCGGAACAAAACTTCGCCGAGGTCACTAACATGTCGCTCAGCACTCCTCTTGACCAGCTCGGTTCCGCAGATGCCGGACCCCCACCCGCCGATGAGGAGCGCGTGAAGCGGATTCTTGCCGAGATGAACGCGGGTGAAATTGCCCAACCCGCACCTCCGGTCAGCGGCGGCGGGCACCGTGTCATTACGGAGCCTCCCCTATCAACCAGCACCGGTCAGGTGCGCATGGACGTGGATACTGCCCGAGCAAACGTCATCGGTAACAGTACACCCACAATGGCAGATTTCCAGGCCATGTTTGCACAGGCGGCCCCCGGAATGGCACCCTATCATGGCCCCGCCGTAGTTCCCGCTGCCGTGATTCCCCAGCCACCGAAAACAGTTAGCTGGAAGACGCAACTCATGACGCAGCTCCGTGCGCCAGTAACCGTTGCCATCATCGTATTCCTGCTGAACATGCCCGTTGTCACATCACTGCTCTCTCGCTATGCCTCCTGGATGTATCTCAGCAGCGGTGAAATCAGCATCGGTGGTCTGTTTGTGAAGGCGGTTCTGGCTGCGGGGCTTTTCATGCTCTATCAGATGCTGTCGAGCATCTTCGACAAGTAATCTGAGTTCCTTATAGAGGAATGTTGGATATGTTCACACGTAAACTGCGAGGCGCTGACCACTTGGCGATTGGCTTCTTCGTGCTGGCGGTACTGTATTCGATTGTGCGCGGTACGGCACATACCGTGCTCGCGGGCATCGCTTTCTTCCTGATGATGGCCGGGGCACTACCGAAGCAGATGGCACTGGCCTTCCTGGTCGGTGCACTTGTGATTCTGCTGCTGCAGCCGCGCCTCGGCGTAGAGGGATTCGACGGTGGTTCGGGTTCCGGGTCCAGCACCGGTGAGGGTGAACCTACCCCTTCTGCGGACTCGGCCAAGGCAGTTGATGATGCGATTGCGGCTGCCACCGCTCATACAGAGGGCTTCTCGGAGAATAAGGTGATGCTGCCCGACAACGCCACGCGCCGTGAGCCCCTGGAGCTCGGTAAGCCCTACAAGCTGCCTTCGGAGTCGGATGACAAGGGCTACCACCTCGATGCCGGTACCACATTCTTGAACGCATACAAGGCGCTCAAGCCCGACCAGATTGCCGCCATGACCCGTGACACACAGGAGCTGTTGGCTACACAGAAGTCCCTGGTGGCAATGCTCGATTCGTTCGCCCCGCTCATGAAGGACATGGGCAAGATTACTGGCTTCTTCGGAAACCAGCAGTAACAAGTAGGAAATGTGGTTCTATGCCATGATTGCAACTCTCATAGCCGTGTTAGTGTGGCTCACACGCGTACGAGAGCAGTTTACGGATGCGCCAGTTTCTGTAAAGGATGCACCGGACCCTAAGCGTTTGTTCGCCATGGCCCGCGAACTCTTGAAACGTTATGAGGACCCCGAAATCTGGAATCATGCGACTGCCGTACACGACAAAGACCCTGGACAGCTCGCTCGCATGGCGCTCGGCATTCAGAATGGTGCCCCTAAGTAGAGGTCATGGCGAAAAAGTGCCCGCGCGGATTCGTTTGTACAGATAACACGACTATCTGGCTAGTACTGTTGCTTGCTGCAGCTGCTGTAGCCGCCCTCTGGGTCTATCGCCCAGCAACGGCTGCACCATCGATTGTAATGCCGGAGCCGAAAGTCATTGTGATGCCGTCGCCTGTACAGAACACGGTGCGCCCTGACCTGTTCCCTGAGCCGGTACGTCGCCTTGGTTTTGGTCTGCCTTCTCTTGCATCTCGTGGCCCATCCTCCGCATACGAGCAGATTGGTATTCTCACACAGGAAGGTGGTTCCGCCAACTCGGCTGCACCGGACCGCACGATTCTGCCGCTCTATGGGCGCGAGCTCGACTCCCGACGCAGTCGCTGGAACTACTACACACGCACAGATGGTACGAACCCGGTCCAGGTGCCCGTGCGCTTCCAGAATCGCTTGTGCGACGATGACACGAACGGTTGTATGGAGATTTCGAATGACGATGGTGTGCACGTGCCGGCCCTCGGTCGTTCCTTCAAAGCCACTGTGTACCGCAAATCCATGTTCAACTAAGTATTACGAACTACACATTCCATGTTAGAGGATGTCAGACATCAGACTAACATGCGATGAAACTCCGTTGGCCTGGCCTTCCACGGTTGGAGTCGATGACCTGACCAAGTGCGGCTCGTGTGGGTTCCGTATGCTGACATCACAGCCGGGTTCTCTCCAGGTGCTGACACGTCGCCAGGGGTCGGCAGCTGCAGGTGATGGAGTCAACATTGAGGAGGACCCCGCGCTCGGTGTGGACTATCGCGGTCAACGTTACACATACGAGGAGTCCATATTCCATGTACCGGGTCTGCATGTGTTCCCTGGACAAAAGGAGGCATATCCAGCGGAATATCATCTGCATTTCAAGACACTCTCGTCGCCGCAGCGAACGATCACGATAGTTGTGCCCGTGACGCACCGCGAAAAGGGCCCAGGTGAGGCATACTTTGCGGCGATGGCCGCGAAGCCGGACCCGAGCGCAACGCGCCCACTTGTTGATACACTACTGGTACCCGGGACGAAAGTGATTCAGTATCGTGGGCCCGATATCCGCGGGCGTACAAAGGATAAGCCGCAGACAGATGCATGTGGTGCAGAAGAGGAGCGTCAGTTCCTATTGGTGCTTTCTGTGGCGCACATTCGCGCAACTGACCTAGAGCGCATTCCACGTGAAGGCTCTCTGTCGACGGACCCACGTGACTTGCCTGCACCCGGTGTGAAACCGAAGGCCAGTCTTCCCCGCGACCGTATGCTGCGCTGCGCAGTGCTTGCAGACCCTGGTATCCTGGGAGCACCCGTTGCAGCTGCTTCTCCAACACTGAAAGATGGTACATCGTCTGGTACAAAGGAGCTCGAATGTAACCCAGTAAAGGTCGTGGATGGTCGCGACGTTGTTGTCAAAGGAAATAAGCAAATCCCGTTGACCAAGCTGCTTGGAGGGTCGGAGCAACCCGGACCCAATAACCAGGACCCGACTGCTGCAGCGGAGGAAGCGCAAGAGAAAATGACGCGCTTTCTCGAAGGCCTGGTTGCCATTATCGGTACTATTATGGGATTTTGGGTCGCATTGACGATTAGTGATAAAATCTGGGATTCGTTCTTCAGTTCAAATGATGGGCGTCTACTGAAAGCTGGCTTTTATACATGGAGTCTACTCGCCATGCTAATCATTACATCTGGTGCCCTTGCAGGGACAGGACTTAGCAAAACAATGTCTGATGCTATTGTGGACTTTTTCAAAGGCTTATTCTGAAGAATTAACTGTATCAAGGATAGGGAAATATGAGAGGTGTACTCTTGGCAGGTCTCATCGTGGCCGTCGTATTAATCTTGGTGCGCACCATAATGGGGACGCCGCTCATCAAGCGTGTGGCGGAGGGGTTTGCAAGTGGTGGCAAGCAACTGACAAACACCGCCACCGAATGCCCCAAGGGTACAACTATGTACATGTATGAAGGAGTCGCATATTGCTGTTCTGGTACCGTGAACCCTGATGCTACAACTGTGCAGAAATCATGTACCGCAGCAAACAGCTGGCAGCGTGGTGCATCGAACCTGACGTTTTGCACACTTGGCCCTGCAACAACAGGTATCAAGAACTGTCTGGAACTGCGTGCGGGTCTCATGCAGGCCGAGGGTGAGCGCCTGTGCCCTCCGTCGAAGCCGAATTATGTAAAGGAGGGCGAACGGGCCAGATGCTGTGCTTCGGCGGCCAATGATACCTACACGGATTGCGTGGACCTCGGCACTGGCAAATACTGTGACTTTACAGCGGATTCGAATGAATTGAAGGAGCCTGAGAGCTGTCAGTTCCTGCGTGAAAAGGAATCGGCTACAGCTTGTCCTGCAAAATACAAGCCGTTCACAACAGAGGGTCAGGGCTCTCTGGCGGGCCTCACACTCTATGGTTGTACGGATATGGGGAAGAACTGTTATCCCTCTGGTCTTCTGACACGTCTCAGGCATCTGGGGTATAAGACGGATGGGCTAACACCTTGTTCACACAGTGGATAGCCAGTGTATGGTAGGGCGACTGTGTATATGCAACAGGAGGTGACAGTTCGAGCTGTAGGCCACCGTAGCGACCGTGATTCACAATGTTTTCGGGATGGCGACCAGAAATGCGTCGCGGTGTTTGCTGTCCTCTGTGGAATATATCGCGAAGGGCTGATACAAGTCGCGTATTACGCCCACCCACATATATCGGGACAGATGTGCTGAGCATACCATGTATGCTGACCACAACATCATATGATTTCACTACACGGTCGAATATGCGTTCGCTGAACTCGGTGCTCGTGACACGTGGGCCGTGGAATATATAGAGACCGCGATTCGTTGGGTCCGCTGCAGCCAGTGCGGTTGCAAACGCGGCGGTGCCAGGTTCTGTGTCCGCATGTATTGCACAAATGAGGAACCGTTTTGCACCAGTTGCTCGTTTATACTCAATCTCCATCTCCCTACTTAGAATGACATACTTGAAGGACATGTGTTATCTATTCCGCACCGGGCCTTCGCATCGCGACCGTCGCTGTGTGTAACTGTCTCCTCGCCCATGGATGCACTGGGCCGATAGGCCTTTTTGCGATTTAGTACGGGCCACTCGAAGCGCGGTGCATGGAGCGGATACTGACCAGGCGGAGAAGGGTCGATATCAGGGCGACGGGGCCAGAATGTTAGAACCGCGGCACCAATCACCAGGAATGCGGCAACCACTAGGAATTCACGACGCATCTCTCTCTGACGTTGCACCAGGTATTTTTTACAGACTAAAGATGACAGGGGCCTACCTCAGTAGAGGAGGAAGTACGATGTTCAAACAGAATACTTGGTCTGCTCCTGATGCACGGGTGATGAGTCACCGCGGCTACGCGATTCGCAAGGACCAACTGACGCCCGCGCAAACGCGTGAACTCCGTGCTGCGTTGACCATGAAGCCGCAGGTGGCAGCCGAGTTCTCCGCGGGTGTGGAACCATTTCCGATTTACTATGAGAGTCCAAGTCGCTGGTACGTGCCGCGCTTCTGGGGCATTGAGAATGCTGGCGAACCGGATGGTGATGCCCGTCAGGATGGCAAGCCACTCCGCCCTGAACTCCAATTCAACAAACAGTTGCGTGAGAATCAGCTGCCCATCGTGAACGCGTTCAAGGAGGGTGGATACAATGGGCTCATCTGTGTGCCATGCGGCTACGGGAAGACATTCATGGCCATCTGGCTTGCATGTCAGTTGCGAAAGCGATTCCTTGTGGTTGTACACCAGGAGTTCCTGATGTCACAGTGGAAAGCCGAGTTGGAGGGCTCGATTCCTGGGATTCGGGTCGGTGTCATTCAGCAGAACAAGGTGCAGACGGGTCTCATGGAACGCAAGGAACTCGGTGTGGCCGAACTCAAGGAGAGACTGAAGGCGCACGGGCTCAAGGTCGGCGGGAAGAAGGAGGAGCTGCTGGCACGGCTGCGCGAAGTGGAGCCTGAGCCGGAACCGGTAGAATATGACTGCTGCATCTGTATGTTGCAGACAGTGGCATCCCGTGACTGGCCAGCGGACGCCTTCAGTGGATTCGGATTCGCTATCTTCGATGAGTGCCACCATCTCGGCGCCGAACACTTCAGCAAGGCACTCATGTCCATTCAGACGAAACACATGCTCGGCCTCTCGGCTACACCGGAGCGGCTCGATGGCCTCGACAATGTCTTTCTGTGGTTCATTGGGCCTGTGCGCTATCAAATCAAGATTCGTGACCCAGATGAGTCGGTGGAGGTCCGCGTGTTGCGATTCATATCGGCGGATGCCGCATACACAAACGAACCACTGGATTGCAAGGGAGAAGTGTGCAGGCCAAAGCTCTGCAATCAGCTAGCAGAGTATGCACCGCGCACGAAGGCGATTTGCGACCAACTCGCGCCCTGTCTAGCAGAGGGGCGACAGCTGCTGATTCTGTCGGACCGTCGCGGGCATCTGCAGGCATTTGAGAAGGAGTTCCTGGCAAGAGGGTTCACATCCATTGGCTATTATGTTGGTGGAATGAAGGCAGAGGCCCGTGACCTGTCGGCCACGAAGCAGATTGTCCTTGGTACGTTCACACTGGCGGCAGAGGGTATGAACATCCGTGCACTGAATACGATTGCACTCGTGACTCCGAAGAGTCGGATTGAGCAGGCCGTGGGGCGCATCTTCCGCCTCAAGAAGGAGGAGCGCACATTCCAGCCGCTTATCTTCGATATCATCGATGCACCACATGATGTCTGTGTACGCCAGTATCGCAAACGTCGTGCGTTCTATCGTCAGTGTGCATACAAAATCCGGATGATTCAGGGTGCACTGGATGCAGAGGAAGGGCCGGCAGATGATGGAGAAGGCGAGGGTGCAGATGGTTCTGAGGCCGCTGCCGCACCATCAGTGGTCGTACCTCTATTCCGTTCAGCAGTCAAAAAGTGAGGGGTGGCCAACAACAGCGCGCGTATTTTGGTACGATGGCGACAGTAAAACCTCTGATTAAATGGGCGGGAGGGAAGACACAACTTCTCGAGACAGTGTTGGCCCTGATTCCAGCCGAGATGGAGAACTACCATGAGCCGTTTGTAGGCGGTGGAAGTGTTCTTCTTGGCATGCTAACATCGGGCAAACAGGTGAATGGTACCGTGTATGCATCCGACCTGAACCCTGTGCTCATTGGCATGTATTGGAATGTCCAACAGTACCCCCGTGCTGTCATTCAGGCGCTCAAGGCGCTTGCTGCAGACTATGAGACCGCCACGGCGACTGCAGGAACAATGACACGCGAAGCGGCTACACGTGCAGAGGCCCTCAAGCATCCAGAGAGCTATTACTACTGGGTGCGGCGCACCTACAATCAGATGTCGGATGAGCAGCGTCAGATGCCGTCGGGGTCTGCTATCTTTATCTTCTTGAACAAGACGTGCTTCCGCGGCCTGTATCGCGAGGGGCCACATGGATTCAATGTGCCGTTCGGCAATTACAAGAAACCGGCGATTGTGGACGAGGCGAATATCATGGCAGTGTCAGAGGCTATCCAGGGGGTTGTATTCAGCTGCCAGGATTATTCGGCATCGCTATCTGCTGTGACGGGTGCTACGGACTTTGTGTACTTGGACCCACCGTATGTGCCAGAGAAGCCGACATCCTTCACTGGGTACATTACAGGAGGTGGGTTCAGTTGTAGCGCAGAGCATGCGACCTTCTTCGAGGCGGTTCGCGGGCTTGCCTGTCCGTTTCTGCTGAGTAACTCAGCCACTCCATCTGTGATTGAAGGATTTCCGAGTCCGTTTTATAAGACGGTACGTGTATCGGCGCGCCGTGCTATACATTCAAAAGAACCGGATGCAGTGACTGCGGAGGTGTTGATTTCTAGAGGTTAGGTACTGTTATGCCCCATGAACCACAAGCCGCTCCTTCTCCTCGCGTTCGCTGATAACCTCCTGTTTAACGAGCCAGGCACGCAGCTCTTCTTTTACGTTGCCCTGAATTTTGATGATTTCATTCTCGTCATCATCAAATCTCACTGCGGTTGAGCAATGGAAGGCCTTCGCAATCGCCTTCGAAATCTTATGGAGGTCCAGGTCTTTGTCGAGACCCTCCAGGGTTGTCAGCCATTTCTTGCCGCGCTGGTGCACACGAATGTGGATTTTACCACTGCGGTCCAGCAGTTTTGCTGCATCAGCGTCGGGAGTGTAATTCAATAGAGAGTCCATCGTACATGGCTGTATGTTTGGGTGACCAGGCTGTCAAGTTTAGTGCTTTCTGTGAGCAGAACGGCGACCCGTCTTTCGACCCTTGTAACCCTTGCAACCCTTACGATAGCTCTTTCTTGCCTTACGACGAGCACCACCACCCTGGCAAGTGCGGTCATACGCTACCTTGTCAAGGTACATGGCAGAGGGCGTGACGACAGCGTGCTCCTTATCGAAGCCATACCCCACCGGATAACTGACAACGCCGTACTGGTCGGCTGCAGCACCACCGCTCTGTGTCATACAAGCGCCCTTCGTCAGGGCCGCATAATCCTTACCCAGAGAGTTGTTAGTGAGATCAAAGCCGTAGCCACCATTGCCCGAACCACCACCGACCTGAGCACCACCCATCTGCTGTAACCCGCAGCCACCGCAAGCACCACCGACCTGCATAGCACCAGCCGGGGTCACTGCCGGAGCGGCTCTCATGTCACCATAGCAGTGGTCATACGAAGCGTGGTTCTCAACAGGAACACCGGCCGATGTGCTGAACGCCGATGCCGTGTATCCATACGCACCACCGTGCTGTCTGCGACGACGACTCATTCTCTTCATCTTACGACTTTTGGCCATTCTCTACTTCTGCACAGTGAAAAAAGAGTTCGGCGATGCTGCAGCTGTTGCGATAGCGCGTGCCTCCCACTTGCCAAACACGGCATTCCATTCCACCTCAAGGCGAGCAGTGGTCGAGCCACACGAACGCAGCGCAGAGGACACATCCAGTGTACGAATGAGGGCACGCCCCAGGCTAACACCATCCGCAGATGTCAGTGCCCACTGGTCCGGGCCAGCTTCCTTTGTTGCGTTTGCCACAAGGGGTCCTTCTGCTGGTGCATCAGCCGTGACGGCAGTCCGGCTGCCTGGCGACAGCCTATCAGTTACAGTTATTACAGGTGCAGGATGTTCAGTGTACTGCTGATGCTTAGGTCCGGGGTCCGCAGCACGGGGCGGTAGCCACATCAGCCGCTTGCGCCCAGCCTCATCCTGCTGAAATTCCCACACACCATCGGGAGTAACTGCATCCAACGCGGTCCAGGTTGCTGCGCGCACCTGCAGCCCACCCAATAGACGAGCATCAGCCTCACAGTAGTGCTCAATCCATCGATTGACCAGTGTGAACCGTTTCCTAAATGTCAGCGAGTTCGCAACATCGTCGCCCTTCCACATCAACACGTCCTCAACCAGGAGTTCGCGCGCGGCCGGACACAGCGTTGCAGCAAACACAGTGAGCCCCGCACCTGCTGCATAGAACTGAGGGTCCACGCGCAGTCGGAGAAGTGCAACACGACTGCGGTTCCGGTCACTCCCTACGAAGATGGCCGCGCTCTTCTCGGGCCACAGGCAGAGAAGGCCCGTACGACTGCGGTCCGCAGGGCGCTTCAGGGCAAACCAGGACCCACGCTTCAGAACAGGCAGGTGCTTATTCTGAAACGGGTGCGAAATGCGACGGAGAGGCTCTAGCGTGTCCGTCACAAGAGAGAGGGTATCCATGATCGTAGGGAGGCGGAGGTCATCGCCCCAATTCTGTTGGCGCGTATTCATGGCTAGTGATATATGTGGGGGTACGTTTAAACACTAACGCATTTAAAACGACGAAAACTCGGTGGGCTCCATGCCATCATAGGCGAACATGCCATTGCCAATCAGTGCACCACCATTCTGTGCCATCTCGGGGCTGAACCCCTGCTGGTGTCCAGAGAGAGGCGTGCTCTGAGCGGAGGCGCGACCGGCTGCGACATCGGAATTGAGAGTCGCGGCAACGGGGCCAGGCTGGTGGAACGACTGCTCAGGGTGACGGAGAGTGTCCTGGAAGTTTGCGGGGGCCTCACCTTCGTACGTCACGGGCTCCTGCGTCACTACACGATGGCGACTCTGCGCGGGCTCCTTGGCCTTCAGCTCCTGCTCAGTCTGCCCAGCCACAACAGGCATCTTCTCCTCCTTAACTTCCGGATTCACGGGGGCAGCGGCAGGCATTACTGGAGGGGCCGCGGCCATTGCGGCGACCTTAGCATTTGCATTCTTTGCAGCTGCACGGCGACCTGAAGCGGAGTACCACTGGTATCCGAAGAAGACAACAACGACAGCAACCAGGAGTGCGATGATAATAGGCGTATCCATGATTCTAACAACCGGGTTCAAAAAACGCTAGGGCTTAACGCGATTGTCTGTGCACCATGTATAATGCCTGCTGCTACCCCCGTTTTCGACCTACAATCCCTGGCTGCCATGGCCCTTCGTGAGATGGGTGCCGATGCCCCTACGACACAGAGCCTGATGCGTATCGCGGTTGTTCTTGCCACTGCGGTCAACAAGGCGCCTGGTCTGCGCGGTGCCGAGAAGCAAAAGCTCGTGCTCGATGCACTCCGGGAAGTGCTGGCCACACCCATGGTCGCTGACCAGCTGGATGACAGCGCGAAGGCCGTTCTGAAGGAAGTGATTGACAATATCATTCCTCAGACCCTGGCACTCGTAGTTGAGGCCGGGCGGTCTGGTGCCCTGAAGAAGCCGACGGTTGGATGCGTTGGTTCGTTCGCGGCCCTCTTTTGCCGGTCCGCTGCGTCTGCTGTTGCGAAGGCGGGTGTTGCACCTGTCGCTGTGACACAGGCGCTTGAGACTGCTGCGGTTGTTGTTGATGTTGCTGTTGTTGCAGGCAGCGAGCAGGCAGCCCCGGCTGCTGAGCCCACTGAGCCTGCCCAAGTAGAGCAGGAGCCGACCAGCGCATCTGCGGAGTCGTCTCAACCCCCAAGCAGTGAGCCGGTGGAGCAGTAATGTGAGGAGCTGTGCGCCACGTCTCGGGCCCAACGAGTTCCCATGCGTCAAATCGGTCCTCCGTCATATCGTATTCAGCCAGAAATCCGGGCCACATATAAGTCGTGATTTCTGTCTTTTTTGCTGTTGGAGGTGCAGTGACCACCTCATAGGATACTGTTAGGTCCATTATGCTGGGGCTGGAACAAAAGTCATGCGCGCAATCACCTTTGCTTCTCTTTCTGGGCATTCTCATATTGATAGAGGCCATATCCGACAAGGCCAATGAGGCCAACGCCGCCCATGATAGAACTGACAATTGCGACGACAATCGGCGCAGCGGCGTTCACAGCAGTTGCATCTGGTGTGAAATTGGGGATGGGTGACTGTGTTACGGTTGCAGTGGCGGTATCTGTCTGGCCAGATACAACAGCGATGGCTGCGACTGCAAAAAGGGCGAGGGTGGTACGCATCTTGCAAGAGTTGATGGTTACTAAGTTTAGGTGCCAAATTTGACGGCTGTGGGTGGCGACCCTTGCAACAAGGTACGATGGTTCAAGTAGTTATTCTATCTGCAAATGGAGAGTCCCGTACTCTGAAGACGACTGCTATTGCGGCAGGTGCACCGGTGACGGGCGCTGCTGCTGCGAAGGCGATTCGCAAGACGAAGCCGGCAATGTCTCTTGGAACATACAAGTGCAAGGGGGCAACACTGACTCTGTGGGGCTGGGATGAGGGCAAGGCCGGCACGGAAAACAAGCATGAGCTACCGCCTCCACATGATGAGTCGCTGTTCTTCGGCGACATTGTTGTGACATCATCGGCGGGTGACTTGACGGTGGATGAATGGTCGGAGTTCTATGATGCGGCGTTCGGCGGCTTCGAGGACTTGGGGTCTGAGGATTCGGAGGAAGAGGAAGAGGGCGATGATGAGGAAGATGAGGCGGATGAGTCGGATGGCGATGTTGGTGACGAAGATGAGGGTGATGCCGATGAGGGAGATGATGATGATGAGGATGAGGAGGCGGATGAGGAAGATGAAGAGGCAGAGGAAGAAGAGGAAGAGGAGGAGGAAGAGGGCGCAGATGACGACTGCTACGATGATGAGGAGGGCGGATCCAAGCGCCGTGCACCGAGGAAGCGCATGACGACTGCACCGGAGTTCCGTCGCCTAGATATGGGCCTCAAGTCGCGGGTGAAGGTACCGACGCCACCTGGCAAGCGTGCCCCGCGCTGGCAAACGGGGCCTGAGTTGGAGGAGGAGGCGTATGACTAAGAAGGGGTGTGAGGTCAAAAGGTGACGGCGTATTGTTTTTGGCAGCCAAGGGCAATACGATGTCTTTGCGAAACCGAGTTGACCGAATTATCGAGAAGAAGCTGGACCAGACCCTGGATCCAGACCAGCGCCGTGACCTGGAGCGCGGAATCTACAATGCTGCCCTGGCAGAGGCTGCACGGCGTGGTGTGCGCCGGCACTGGGAGAATCCGGACTTTGCGGAGCTGTACAAGGCCGTGGCCCGCCGCACCGTGGCGAACCTGGACATTGAGGGTTATGTCGGCAATGCGCGCCTCATCCAGCGTCTACAGGAGGGCGAGTTCCCACCGCATCAGGTGGCACTGATGTCGGCCCGTGAGCTGTACCCGGAGCACTGGCAGGGGTTAGCCGATGAGCAGCTGAAGCGTGAGACCACGATGCTCGAGGGCGGCAATGAGGAGGGGTCGGACATGTTCAAGTGCAAGCGCTGTGGCAAGTCGAAGACCCGCTACTGGGAGATGCAGACCAGGTCGGCGGATGAGCCGATGACCATCTTCATCCGGTGCCTGAACTGTGGCAAGGAGTGGAGGCAGTAAACTGCCTCACAACAGCTTCGGTGCTGCGCACCTTGCCTGTCGGCAGGTTGGCGACAGTAGAAGTGAGGAGCGAAGCGACGAACGGATACGTCAGCCACTCCGCCCGAAAGAATGGTGTCAATGAGAGAATCGGTCGGCAAATGACCAGCCATTCGACGATAAGAAGTGGCGACAGTAGTAGTGAGGAGCGAAGCGACGAACGGATACGTCAGCCACGACGCCCTAAAGGAATGGAGGCAGTAAACTGCCTCCCAACAGCTTCGGTGCTGCGCACTTCGCTGAGTGGCGATAGTAGAAATGAAGAATGTATATAACGCTCCCCCTGCTGCATACACCGCATAGGTCAGAGATGTATCTTAGATTCTTTTGTATATGTAGGGGTTATGGCTGATGGTGGCATTCTTGGAGAATTAGGAGATACAGTGCGGAATAATACAATTAATCGGTGTGACCCGTCAAAAGATGCAGGTGATACACCTTCACTTAGAGCAGTCGATGAAGGGCATCGACGGAAAATACTTGGGGCTATAAACGCTGCATTTCCATCAATTGGTGCTATTGATCGCGAACCAGGGCAAGGGAATGCACCAATCATAGGTGATACAAAACCATATATGATAGGAACATTAACAGGTGGGCAAAACCTCCTTCCAAATATTCAGGCAGCATTAGCAAATAAACAAGAGATAACGCGTTTGAAACTATCCCCTACCGGGCATACTAATTCTGTACTAGCCGGCAAAATAATTGCACATGATGCAGGTTTAGGCCCTTCTGGACTATTTGGGGGAAACTACACATTGATTATAACACCAGGCAGTATCCTTGACCCTGCAGCTAAGATTAGAGCACGCCCTGGCATTGATAATATTGTTCATATTCAACGCGCAACAACCCTACCATTAGATGTGATAAGACATATTGGGATGGGTACAGCATTACCTGCACCTATACAATTTGAATATATTGAATACCCTAACCCTTCATATAGATTTACTATAAATGTTATGAATCAGCCTATTAGTGTAGACTTTGATGCACAGTTTAGAGCGCAGGGGGCCCCTGCAGTTTACTTTGCAGGGAATCCTACCAAAAATGCATTTATTGCTGGAGCAGCAATCAATGCTGACAATATTCAAAACATCATTAAATATATTGTTATTAAGAACATTGGTGATGCACTACAGGTAATTTGGCTTTTATACATAATATTGACCAACGACCGAGCTAATAAAGATAGATATGCCATGATGACATGTGATAAAGTTGTATGGTTGCGGTGTCTGATTAATAACTTATCTATATTTCTAACTAGTGGAAATAAAGCAACGTATTATGGTTGTATGGATGCTGCTGCATTCACGGCTGGGATGAAGGAGAACATGACGCAGGATGTATTAGCGAACAATGATGGTGTCATTAATATGTTGCGCTCTTTACTTGCGCCTGGTAAAACTCTAGAAGGGAATGATGTTCCTGTACCAGGTGCTGGTGGTAATCGTCCAGGCCTTGGAAAACTAGTAGATAGATTGGTATTCTCACTAACACGAACAAATGCTATTATAGGCACTTATCTAAATAGCCCTGCTATGATAGCTGCAGATATAGATGTATTTAGAACAGTAATAGAGCAAGTAACCATGTTTTCTCCACTTGTAAACAAAGGTAACGCGTACAAACTTGTTAGGTCTTTCAAAGCATTCTTGCCAAAAAATGTAATTCTTGCTATTGGAGAAATCGGTATTAGTAGACTACCATTTGACCCAATGAATCTTTTTGCTGCAATTCGGCGCGACATACAAGATCAAGTTATCAGAAATATATGTAGTGGTCTACCAGTTCCGGAGCCAGACCCACTACCCGTACAAGCAGGCGGTGCATATCCAGATGACTGGCCAGGTGGCCTGCAAGTTGGAGCACCTGCTGTTGCACGCGGCCTTGAACCACTACCATATAATTCCGTAAATTGGGCATATATAGAGGGCCTGATAGGTCAGCCTGCTAACCGTGCTAAACCAGGGTTTATTGCCTATTTGCTTGTAACATATTTTCCTGAACTAGCGCGCATCGGGTATGCACATGCATTACGTCGCCGACAAACAACGATTCAGATGACATCGTTAATATCAGTAAACTCTATTGTAGAAACACTGACGGATAGTTTTATTAGCTTAAATGCAGCGAATGAATTTATAACGGAAATATCACCTGCATTAGAAGGCAGATTTAGAGAACTAGATACAGCAGCTATAACATTATGTCGCCTTGCCCTACCTGTTATTGAGTATATATTTGATGTTCCACCTGCTATCCCTGTCGTTGGTAACCAGTATGTGTATGTATGTAGAAGGATTGCAGATGGCCCACCCGCTGCTCAATTTCCACTCGACGAACAAAGTTGCCTGCTTGTTTACGGAGATTATCAAACAATTTATACAGAAGAGTTGTCAGCATCCTACGCTAACGGGCATGTTGACAGGTATAACCCGTTCATTAATATGTATGCGATGAAAGCAGCAGTATTGCCTGATATTATAAGATATGTTCCTGCTGCAGGCGAAGAGTTATTTGTCGCAGATTTTGCAGCAGAAGATGTAGAAGCAGAGAGAGGCCGTACCGCTGAACTTGCTGCCAATGATGCTGCGCTTGCTGCCGTGCCTGCCAATCCACCTGTTTCTTTTGTTGTTCCTGCGGAGGATGGTGCTTTCAATGCTGCACTTGCTGCTGCTCTTCTACCTCCACCACCTGCCCCAGATATGGGTCTACTTCCAGGCCAGTTTGCTGGAGCTGGTGGCCCACCTCCAGGCGGCGCGTTAGGGGTGCCTGCTGGTGGCGCTGCTTTTCTACCTCCACCACCTGCCCCAGGTATGGGTCTACTTCCAGGCGGTGCGTTAGGGCTGCCTGCTGGTGGTGCTGCTTTTCTTCTCCCTCCACCTGCACCAGTCATCGCTCTACCCCCAGGTGGGTTTGTTGTAGGAGAAGGTGGTCGTGCAACGAAAAAAGTATCAACCTATATTCCAATTGAAAAGGTCCCTCCTAAGGTAATTTTGTGGTTGAAATTAAGAAAAAAATGGAGAGGTGAAAAAGTACCAAAATCCTTGATTGACGAATACTATCGCTCACAAAAAACAGGCCGTTTTACAGTGAAAAGTTCAGGTGCTGGCAGAAGTGGTGGTGGCGGTGGTGGCCCTTATGGTGGTGGCCCTTATGGTGGTGGCGGTGGTGTCCCTTATGGTGGTGGCGGTGGTGTCCCTTATGGTGGTGGCGGTGGTGTCCCTTATGGTGGTGTTGTTATGACACCACCAGCATCACCTATGTATGGAACTGCTTTTGGCGGTGCCCGTCGTACTCGACGAAGGAAACACAAGCGATATGGAAAAACGCGCAAAGCTGGTTCTGCGGCACGACGCAGACGTACAATCCGCAGGCGTAAGTAATGGACCTGCGGCTCGCGTCGTATAATGTCAGATGCTTCCCTTGGTTTTCGACGCCCATTCGCGAAATCGTGGACTGGGTTACCGAGAACGCCGACATCGTCGCCCTCCAAGAGGTCTGGTGCCGTCATGCTCTGTGGTCCACCGCCTTCGCCGCAAAAGGCTGGACCTTTCTCCGACCGACACGCGAAAATCACATCGCCGGTGTATTCGGGTCCGGCCTCGCCGTCGCCTGGCGTTCTTCCCTGTGGACGCTAACAGATGCCCGGCTATATCCCTATCTGTCCGCTGTGGGCTTCGACGCTCTCGTGACGAAGGGCTGGTTTCACGTCGACCTGAAAGACCGTGCCACGGGTGCGCCCCTGCGCCTGCTGAACACCCACATGCAATCGGATTACGAGGTCTGCGATGAGCTGTGGCGGCCCATTGCAGAACCCGTGCGCATGGCACAAGCACTTCAACTGATTGAGGTGGAATCCCGTCTACCATCGGTACCCACACTCATAGTCGGTGACATGAATACGGAGATGTGTTGGCTTCCTGAATGTCGTTGGCTCACGCATCACGCCGGCCCAACGTTCAGCGGAACATCGCAGGTGCTCGACCATTGTGCGTCATGGGTCTCTCAGGCATGGGATGTGATAACGCATCGTGTGGGGCGTGAGTGCGGCGAATGGAGTGACCACTGGCCCGTACTCTGGTCACTGAGCCTTAGAGCTTTCGATATGGGTCGGCTGCAGCAGAAGCACCAGCGGTGGATTCCTCATCCGAAAGGCCTACCGAAGGTAAGGCCGCCTCTGCCCCCACGTGCAAAATAATCTCGGGCGTACCCCCCTCATTGTTTCTGTTGGCTGAGCCGAGCTCCGCGAACAGAGACCCAATACCCGCCGGCGCCTCACCGACCTTTGAGTTCGAGGAAGCTAGCTTCTCGCGCATACTCGATACGAGGCCACTCATGGCAATCTTCTCAACTTCCTTGCGGCGCTCGACGGCTGCACGCTCCGTGGAAGCACCAGCCACAACACCACCTGTTCCACCAGCACCATACGTCGCCGTTGCAGAAACCGCCGTCACACGACCCGCTGCTACCGCGGCCACGGCCTCGCGCGTTGCCTTCTCGGCTGCACGCTGGAGCTCCTTACGCATCTCCTCACGAATCTCTGGCAGGGAAGAGTGCTCGAGAACACGGCTGATACGGGGCTCGAGGTCATCGAGCACCATCTGTTTGAGCACACCCTTCTTCTGGGCGATAGACAGAGCTGCCTCCTGTGCGAGCTTCTTGACGCGCTCGCCCTTGTCCTCGAATATCTGGGTGGTATCGATGTCACCGACGATTTCAGGACGACGCACCTTGGGGAACTTCGAGAACTCCTTGCGGCACGACTCAATGACATCAGATGGAATGGTGGGGGATTGCTCGATGAGACGGTCGAGCTCAGACCGGCACATCTTGAGAAAGTGCATACAGTCTGAGCGCTCATTGGGGTGAAGGCGGAGTTCGATGGCAATCAGTCGTTGGAACTTGCCCCAGAGAAGGGCAGCGCCCTTGTGTGCTTCGGAGCCCGATGCATACGCGAGTCTGTTGGCAATGGTGGATATAATACCGGTCATAATGGAGAGGCCTCCGAGGCCGATTTGGGCGTACTTCTTCTCTTGGTCACCATTCAGTACGGAATCCATCGCGAAGTTCGCGGCTCCGGTAAGCGTACTGAGAATAATCACAGGGAACATGAACGCGAGGTCCTTGCGATGATAGATGCGTTCGGTGGTCTCGTGCATCCAGCGATAGCAGACGGCTTTGTCGGCCCAATCTGCAAGAAGTAGCTCCACTTCCCGGGTCCACCCGTTCTGAAACTTCTTTTTGGTGGGGACGGGTAATACGGCTGTACCGGTGGTGCCTGCAGCAGCGGCATCCTGCGCCGGCGCCTCCTCCTTCGGCGGGGTGGGGTTGAGCATGGGGTTCTAGTATGAACGCAGAGATTTTCGCTGAAGTTGGGTAGAGAGATGGCAGATGAAGATATGGATAGCGGTGCCGGTCAAGCTGCTGGGGCAACACATACACCTCAATCATTTGCAGCGAAGTTGAATGAAACCGAATTAAAACAGTTTAGTACAAAAAATCCTACACATGCACAACTTGGAGATTTGATTGGTGGGTTGCCATATAATTATCCCACAATTAAAGACTTTATGGTTGCAGCACGTCCATTTATAGTGGCGCGACTTGCTACATCTGGTGGGGGTGGTGGCTCTGCAGCAGGGTCAGGTGGCATGGGTATGGGTGTTTCTAGTGGTACTGCAACAGGGTCAGTTGGTATGGGTAGTTCTATTGTCTCTTCTAGCTCAGGTGGCATGGATGGTAGTGAAGAACAAATTTCATTACCAGGGCCATCTACGCCTGCTGAAGATGCTGCAGCAGATGCTGAAGCAGGGGCAGTAGCTGCTGCAACTGCAGCTGCAGCTATTAGTGGAAGAGAATTACCATTGGAATCTACTACAATAGCAGTTACCGTAGCACAAGCTGCAACTATTCAACGCGTGGAGGCGCCTGGAGATACTGGAGCAGCAGCAGGGGGTGCACAAGCACAGATAGTTGCTCTTGGTGAACAAATTCCACAAATCACTGGAGTACCAGGCACATCACCTACTACTACTACACCTACAACAATATTTCTATCAGGATTAAAGAAGAAATCTATTAAGTTATTACAGAAAGTATGGTTTTATTCAGAAATATTGTATGAACATGTGCGTAAGAGTATTAAAACACCTCAAACATTTGTCGATTCTGTATTATCTGGAAAAATTACAGCAAAAAATGTTAGACAATTCTATAAACCGCCAAAAGGTATATTAGAAATAACTGGCCTAACATTCGCTGAGATACTAAGAGAAGACTTTCTAAGCTCATCATCTGCAAAAAATGGTTCATATCCTTTTCAATCCACTATTTGGCAATATGCGGTAAAAGACTATCAATCATCTATAGCTGCCCTAGGGGCTGAGATTGATTTAATCAAAGCATACCAGGCACTTGGTGTAGCAAGCGGTATGTTAACAAAAAAACAATTAACTGGTAATGCTGCAATTGATACACATATGTCTAATTACAAAGCAGCATGTTATAGATTTGCGCGTGCAATGTTTTTATGGACCGTATTATATCGAAATAAGTATGTACATGTCACTAATCTTATTAAATACTTATTAAATACAGAACAGCCTACCACCTCAGGCTCTTCATTATCACGCGGTTTTAGCATTACATCTGCACCAACTAGAATCCCTCTTATTTCTATGCCATCCATTATGGGTCGCGAGGTTATACTTATTCCAAAAATATGGTTATTAAGTATTATTACTATTTTTGAAGAAATTGTTGGTCGTACAGCTGATGAAGCTGATTATCTTGGTGCCGATTTTCCACTTGTGACGCAGTTAGTAGGTGAACATGGTGCACTACGCATACATGGTGCAACTATTCCAACAATTAATAATCCTGCCATTGTAGATGCACTTATTGCTAGAATATATAACGATAATGGGAGAGCAAGTCCAATTATACCAACTGCATTAGTAGAACCAGTTGCTACTAGACCATTCAGTGCTGTACCACAACCTACTGGGTTTTCTGGTGGTATGGGGACGATCCCAGGTGTAACTAGTGCACAAGCTAGATATTTGGAAGGAGTAGCTGCAGGAACTCGTGTCCCTGCATTTGGTGGACACCTTGGTACATTAGGAGGTAGAATTGGTCCTCAAGTTCCTCCATCCGGTGTGTTTAGTGAGATAAAGGGTATGCTACCTACTCAGCAAAGGGTGCCACAAACACCAGGTCTAAACTTGGGGTCTATAGGCGAGGAGGAGAGTTATGTTGGCCCTGGTTCATACAGTACATACATGCCTGGTCCTGTTACTACTGCTCAACCACCGCGTAGTGCACCTCTTGGTGGTGGTGGCGGTGGTGCACAATCAGCAGGTGCGCCTCACCCCAACCCATTTAGTGTCATGGCTGCTGCAGCAAAACGTACAAACTGGAGTACTGCAGGTTCAACATCAACTAAAAACAATATGTCAGATGATGATGAAGGTATGAGCAGGGCAGCAGCAGCAGGGGCAGCTTTGCCTCCTGGTGTTAGAGGCCCAATGAATATTTATATGAGGCGCGGCGGCTACCGTCGACGCACCCACAAGCGCAAGCACCGTGTCACACACAAACACAAACTCAAGCCTCGCCGTCGCCAATCAACGGTACATCGCAGGCGGAAGACCCGCCGTTCTTAAGCAGGATTCGCTTCGACCGTCTCTGTTCCGGTAATCGCAGAACAATCTCCTGAGCTGGTGGCTGCTGTAAAGGCAACCGTCGGTCCAAACACAGAGTAAGCACTTCTAACAGAATAAGCAGGCCAAGCGCCGGCAGCGCATTCCACATACCAATGAGCACTCGTCGTGACCAATCATCCACGATGCGCGCTCGTTCATCTGCCCGCTCTCTCAGCGCGGCAATCTCTGTCGGCCCAATGCGTGCACAATCCCCCGCTTCCTGTGCCACACATCGACGCACAATCGCCGGCATATCCTCGCTCATCCACCAGGCGTACGTGGCCATCTCACCAAACCAGTCGTACACTATCTGCTGTTCGCTCTGCGTAGTCGAGCGCAACGATGCATTCAGAATCCGTTCGTGCACCTGAAACAGCTCCTGCACTCCCGCCCCAATCATTAGTTCACGTACGCGCCCTTCGCGAGCACGCACGTGTTCCAGACAGACGAACCACAGCTCTCCCTCCAACAAGCTATCGACCACGTGACGGGCCCACACAGTCATCGACCTCGCAAACGCAGCATGATTTGCCCGAATGGTGCGAATCCGTGCATCTGTCGGGGCCGCAATGTCATACAGCATGTCATACTCCCAACTGGGTGCAGTCGCGTTCATTGTCAGAGAGAGCCACGCACCCAAATCCGGTGGCAACTCCATGCGCAGCACGGGTCTCCATGCATCCACGGCCGCACCTGCCGCGGCCTGAGCGGCAGTCGCAGCAGTCCATTCCTCTTCTGCCGCTGTGCAGCCCGGTAGCATAACGGTGACCGAACACCGTGCCGCGGTTGCATTCTCCAACCGTTGGTTCACCTCGGCCAGTGCATCGTAGGCCGGTGCCCACAACTGGCGCCCACCCGGGTCCGACAGCAGTCCACCAATGACATCCGCATGTCGCAACATCCAATCCACCTCTCGTGCCCTAAATGCCGACCACGTGCGCTGATGCTCCTGCAAAGCCTGCTGCAGACGCGGAACATGACCCAGAACTCCCGGGTGGCGCGCCGATTCCTGCAATGCTGCCGTTACCAGCGCCCGCGGCAATCCCACTGTGTTGGTTCGCTGGAACAGCGACCGTGCAGCCGCAGCAATTCCTTCGCCCCATACCGAAAACGTCAACGTAACGCCACCCACTAGCGAAGCCGCCGATCCATATTCATCCGCATGCAAGAAGCCTTGCAACGTCATCGCTGCAACAAGTCCCCATAAGAATAAGCGAATCGACCTCATAGAGAAATGATACGCCTCTTGATGGTTGCTGTCATCGCGGGTTTAGTACTTGCCCATGTCTGGCCTGTCCCGAAACAGGAAGAAGGGTTTGTCGATGCCGTGCTAGAAGATGAGACCGACAATGCACTCGACCTGCCGTGGCTGGCCTCGTGGTCGGCCATGGACCGCGCCGCCCGCAAGGGCCAGACCTGCACCGTGATTTCGCAGGAACCCGGCCCCGCCAACACCACTATCGAGCTTGTCAGTGCCTCCTGCGAGGCCGGCATGGCCCACACCCGCGCCGGTGACCGCATCGTAATTCCGGAATCGGTGCCTCTGGCAGCACGCCCCGACACAATCCGTCACGAACTCGTCCACATTTTCCAGAGAAGAAAGCCAGAGGTCTGGGCGGACTTCTATCGGCGCTCGTGGTCGTTCGAACTCTTCGCGGAACCACCCGTCGGTATCCCTAAGGAGTATGTCGCAGCACGGCGTTCAAATCCAGACACCTGGGTAAAACCGTGGGCCTGCTGGATGGGCCGTCACTGGCCCGTGCAAATCTACAAGAACCCACAGAGTCCCCAGCTCCGTGAGTCACGCCTCATGTGGTGGGACAGTTGGCGCTCGCAGATGACCGACACGAGCCCAGAGGGCTGGTACAACTTCTTTGGTTCGCAGTCACAAGAAGAGCATCCCAATGAGCTCGCCGCGGTTCTTCTGACGGCAGATGATACGGCAACGGAGGCCGGTCGCCGCCTCCAGAACTGGTGGCAGTCCGAAGGGCTGCGTCAGGGATTCAGCCTGGCAGCCTAACCAGATTTATCCGTTTAAAACAGAGGCGGTGTTCATGAATCTGACAATCCAACTGTTCGATAGCTCAGCGGTAACCATGACGTGTTCCTCTCCCACTTCCGATGACGACTATGTAGTTCCGTTCACGCGCTCGCCATTGGATGAATGTAGGGGGTCCCAGAGAAAACGCAAGGCTAGAGTAAGGGGATTGCATGCGTCGCACAAGAAAGCGCACACACAAACGACCGCGCTCGTGCGGTGATTTCTACACGCGGGTGAATGGGCGATGGAGAGACCGCGCCGTTATTCCGCCCACCGAAACACGTATCACCCAGGCCTATCCGATTCGCCGCGTCATCGACCGTGAGCTCGCTTCCGTTGTTGCAAAGGCAGAACGTCGGGCCGGCCCTATACAAGACCTACTCACCAGTTGGGACCTCGCCGCCAAAGAACATGTACCATCCGGCCTAACACCCGTGCTCATGACGATGTTGTCTGCGCGCACCGCTAGTGATGTGTCGGCCCGTATTGGATGGATGTGTCGGCACGGCATCGGTGCACCGCTGGCCATCTATGTGCAGGGAGACCCGCGTGACCATAGCCGCTGTCGCATTTATATCGAGGAAGGCGGCACGCACATCGGTATTCCCGAATACTGGCTATGGGACGAATACACGGGTCAACGCAAAGCCTACAAACACTATGTCCACGAACTGTCGCGCATTCTGGGGATTCCTTCGCTCACGCAAGGGCTTGCTGCGGACCATGAGTTTGCGGAGATGTATCCGCCGGCTGTGCCCGACACCCGCCAACCACCGATTGATATGCGTACATGGAGCGAACTGCAGTCGGAGTTCTCCGTCATTGACTGGACCGCGATGATGCGCGCCTACGGTTTCTCAGAAGAGCAGATGCGCGCACACACCTACAATGTTACGAGTCCGGCCTTTGTGCATCATCTGCAGCGCCGTCTTCGGTCATGGGCCCCTGAGCGTTGGGCGGGATGGCTGGCCCTGCTCGTTGCACAGTGGGCCGCCGGTACAATCCCTCATGGACCAATGCGAACGGCCTGGTTCAACTACACACGGCGTTTCCTGCAGGGTATGAAGCACGATTACAGCCCTGCGTATCTGCGAACAGCGATTGTGTCAGCGATTATGCCGAACCGTGTAGGCCAACTCTGGGTGCGCGACCACTGCAGCCCACGTTTGAAACGGGATGTAACAGCGATGGCCGCGCGGATTCGCAGCGCCGCGATTGAAGCCATGAAGAATAATAGCTGGATGTCGGAGTCTACGAAGGCGGCCGCGGTTACGAAGCTGCGACGCCTGGACATTCAGGTGTGTTGGCCCGATGAATGGATTGCACTCGAGCCGAATCTGTCACGGGATAACTTCATCGGTAATCTGTTGGAAATCGCGGCAACGGCAACGGATGCAGCCATGGACTTCGCACAAAAGCACACATGCCGTGATACTGGCGCAAAATCATGGTCGCAGCCGGTGTACGAGGTCAACGCGTTCTATTTTCCAACGGATAACAAGTTCCTGTTGCCGGCGGCCATCCTTCGCCCACCGTACTACGACCCCTCGAAGTCGGTGGTGTGGAACTACGCGGCCATCGGTGCCACAATTGGTCATGAACTATGTCACGCATTCGATGCTGATGGGCGTCAATACGATGAGAATGGTGACCGCCGCAACTGGTGGACGGCAAAGGACGAACGCGAATACAAACACCGTGCCGAAAAGGTAGTGCGACTCTATGAGTCTGTGCCGTATCGTGGCCTTGCAGTCAACGGGCGTCTGACACTCGTCGAAAACATCGCGGACCTCGGTGGCCTCGAGTTCGCGTTGGCGGGCCTGCGTGCAGAACTGGGTCGTGAGCTAACAAAAGCCGAAAAGAAGGAGTTCTTCACGGCGTTTGCTGTTTCGTGGCGGTCCAAGGACCGGCTGAAGAGAGCGGCGCAGCTGCTGGTTACGGACCCGCATGCTCCACCGGCGCTACGTGTGACGCATGCGGTGCGTCAGTTCGATGAGTGGTACGAGGCATTTGATGTCGGCCCGGAGTGTGAGGAGTATATCCCACCGGCACAGCGCATACATTTCTTTGCTTAGATAATCATCAAGTCCGCGAGGCGCCAGTACTCGAACTGACCGTCCGGCAGTGGGCGCTTGAGAATGTAGGGCAAGCGCTTCGCCTCGAGCTCCGCCTTCGCAATTTCATAGACATCCGTGAGATACTCAGGGACGTCGATGAATGGCGGTGCACCCCGTGCCAACTGCGACGCCCGCAGTGACAGCACCTTCGTCTTCTCGTACAGTGTGAGGAACGGGTACGTGGTGTGCTGATTGTCTGCCTTGTCGGTTCTGTCAGGAGGATAGGCCGCCCGAATCATGAGCTTCTCGAGTACCGTCTCCTCATAGTCCGGCCAAATCTCTGGATGCTGCTCGAGTAGCCCCTGCGTCTTCTGCGAGGGCGGTTCCGTTACACCGAGCGCATCGGCCGTGGCAACTGCTGCGGCACCGACGTCCTCGGGCTCTTCCGGGCCCTGGTCATCGGCCACCATTGCATCGAGCGCCTGGTTGTATTCATCGAGGTCCTGTTCGTCTGCCATCTCTGTATCTGGTGGGGGTTTGTGGTGCGGCGACATACGCGTCAAGTTTGGTGCTGCCGGCTCATTTTGCCCGTATCTGTTAGGGGTCGCAATGCAGCTGAAGCAACGCGTGAAGAAAGAGAGAAGTGGTCGTCGTACCGTGAAACGGTTACATGTGCAGAAGGGTGGTGAAAATTGGGTTGTTATTGATGATGAAGCACGCCGTAATGAATGGGCTACTGCATTTGCTGCAGACCCATCGTGGGCCGGTATGTATGATACATTGGTGAGTAATCCCCGCCCTGAACCTACAACAGATGACGGTAAAGAGAAGGCGGTAACACAATATGTAAATGCTGTAATGCGTCAGGATGAATTATTTGATATGGCTATTCGTATTATACGTAAGTCTCTGGGTATTGCAGACAATGAACCTGACATACTTACAAAAGTTGCATCTATCGAGGGTCGCAAGAAAGAAATGCTAGAATATTTGAAAGATGTTCATCGGATTGTTAGTTTTAATGTAATGAATAATGCTGGGACAAAATTTAATAGTATTGAAACGGATGCATCTGAATCGCTAGCATCTCTTTTACTATATCCTGCAAGAGCCTCAAATATATTTATCCAAGCGATTTCAACAATTGCAGTCCAGCTTAAGAATGATGCAAATGCTCCATTAAAACAGACAGTTACAGATAATCCTATCATCAAACGTATACAGGCCGACCATTTCAAGGCATATGCAGATAGTCTAGCATTCTTGAAAACTGCACGTCAATTACGCGATGGGTTTTTCATTGGACAAGAAATTGATCCATTCCGGAAAATTTTGGCTAGCAGTAGAGATGCTAGTTCAGTAGAGGGCGATTTCTGGGAGAAGTTTGTTGGTAAGTTACGAGACTTGATTAAAGCACCTGACAATGCTCAAATTGAGTCTATTCTTGGCAACCCAGGTACATATGTAGATATAAATATTCCGACAATCCCCAAAGGGACTAAATCCTATAGCAGTATATCTGAGTCATGGGCTAACATTACGGCTGCTGTTGTTGCATCATATGTGAAGAGTGTAGGTAACTGGGATGCCATAGAATTTGTAAAATCATTCAAGAGAACTCCTCCAGCTGCAGAAATCACAAATAATATGCTAAAGGTATTTAACAATCCTGTTGGTGGTATCAACGTATCAAGATATATACCAAATTATACTATGTTAAATAGTAAGATATTTGGAGAAGAAGGTCTAACATTACGCCGTTTATATAAGCAGTTTAATTCGTATGTTGTTAATTATATGCTAGAATTGGCATACATGATTCAGAAGATGGAGCCTTCTGTAAAGGCAGCTGTTGCTTCTACTCCTTAGAAAGAGCCGACCAGCTCACAGGGAAATGCGGCACCAGTAGTGTCGAGAGACCACCTGCATACGTGCGAATCTCCTTCTGGGCATCTGCGGATAGACGCAGCCCACACAAGCGACTGTATGCAGCCAGTGACCCTGTCTCAATAAACTCCGTATACATCGACTGTGGCAGAACAGCCCGCGCTACCTCTGGAGCCACACCCTCCGCAATCATCGTTTCGTAGAGTGCTACAACATCCTTGTAGAACTCTGTGAGTCGCTCATTCCATGCATGCGCATCCTCAATCGGGTCCGGTCGAGATCCCTGCTTGAGCGTCGGGTCACGGGCGCGCAGATCCTCAACAGCCGGAATCCAGCACTCAGGGCGCTCATCCACATAGCGCCGCGACACCTCGTTGCGTGCGAAGCCAATCTGATGACGGTACCACTCACGCGCCACAAAAATCGGCATCTTGATGCGGAAGCGCGCCTGTGGGTGGAAGAACGGAGTCACATGGTTATGGTCGGCCAGATACTTGATGAGCTTCTCATCGCGAGGTTCAAGTACGGTAGACTCCTTATGAAACGAAACGCGTGCCGCGTTGACCACCGTCAGGTCATCGCCGAATGTGTCCAACAGCTCCACAAAGCCAATGCCATCAGGTGCCATCCACTTTGTTGATGGTTGCTGCTGCTGCTCAGTGCTCATTCTTAGTTGACTCAGTTGCCTTTTCATTTAGATGGAGTCGCGAACACTCTTTAAAAATGGAATGCGGCTCGCACGCAGTCGGATCCACGTCAGGGCGACGCAGAAACTCGTAAATACCCGTGTTATACTCTGGATGTCCACCGGATCCCGCGCGACGGGGCCGCCCCTCCTTCGTGAATCCATGCAATCCATCCGCAGTTCCCCCGCTCCACGGAATGGCCATCCACGAACGCACAGCAGTCGCCATTGATGGTGTTAGATAGTCCTGTAGAGGGAAGTAACAATGAATGCAAAAGACGAGCTGTGCAATGTCGCGTCCCACTTTGCAACAGAGCTCCCCAAACGGAAACCAGGACCCTGCCTGAAACACGGTCATCGGTACCTTCGGAGGCGGGCAACCCACACACGCGAACCCAAAGTCAATGAGTGTCACCTCGTAGTTAGTCAGGAAAAGGTCCGACCCAATTTCGAGCAGCACTGGCTCCGCCCGTGGTCGTATCAAAATGTTGTTGACTTTTACGTCACGATGGTTGAGTTGCAGGCGCCGCTGTAGATGGTACAAGATGTACGCAACCTGGGCCAACACCTCCACGAAAATACGGGTATTGGCCTTGCGGGTGTCGGGGTTCCAGTGTTTCTGCAAGAAGGAATGCAGAGTGCGCCCACGCACGTACGACATACACAGTGTCATAGAGCGCCATCCTTTGGAACCGGGGTCCTCTGACACATAGTCGCCGAATACCTCGTATGGACGCGGAATCGCCCATGGAGTAGCCGTTTCTTGCATAGCCTGCCATGCTAACACGTGTAGCAGCGCCTCCGATGTGTGTGCCGTCACATCCTCCGATGGCAGGACTCGTGAGCCAGTGGGCGGCATTGTCTGCTTCACGACGACCTCATGTGGCGCTTCCTTCACATCAAAAAGGCCATCGGTCCGCTTTTGTACAACCATGCGGAATGCTTTGTGAATCTTACCATACGTGCCCTCGCGATAGAGTTCCCCGATGTGCCAGCCCACATACTGTCCGCTCGCGTTCAGGCTGCGGTCCAGGAACCGCCATGTCTCTCCGTTAATCTTTTGTTCTTTCCCTAGACGTGCAATCTCTCGTGCGTGCGGAATCACATCGCAAATATTCCCTAGATGTTCATTCAACTCGGTGTCTAGAAACCCGTGCTCCACCAACTTCCGCATTCACACACCCCTTAATTTCTGCGGATAGAATAGAATGAGCAACCCCTACGTCCACAACCTGTCGACTCCCATGACACGTTACATGAATGCGCACCCCTACCTCTCGTGGGCCGATATTGAGGAGGTGGATGAGGACGACCTTCTGAAGTATGGCTTCGCAGAGGCTCTGCGTCGTGCCTATGCGCGTTCGGAGCGCCTGGCCTCCTCCGGTCAGTCGAACACCATGCCTCGCAAGACCCGTAAGGAGCACTATCGTCGCAAGGCACAGCTCGAGGAGCGCAAGGAGGCTGCCCGACGTGCTCAGTGGCTCGCGGAGTTTCCTGGTGCCTCCGAACGCGCATGGGTTCGTCGTGAGGAGCGCCGCCAGAAGCGCAAGGCCGATGAGCGTCACACTCGTCGCATCCGTAAGCAGATTGCATCAGGCCGTCGCTCCTCTTCTGGGAGCCGTCGTCGCCAGTAGACACCAAACCAACACAAACGACACAAACGACCCAAAGTTGACCACCCTACATCATCGCAGATGAGCATGGTACACATGTTCGTCTACGGTATTCGCTGCACCCCCCAGGAGGTTCAAATCATCCCTCAGCATATCCAGGCTGATTACTATCTGGACTATGGGATTCTAGTATTCCCTAGCTATACGCGCCCCACTGTTATTCACAGTCATGGTCGCCCAAATGAGAATTATTGGCGACTCGTGAAGCCCATGATTGAGGAGCCCACGAAGGTGCACGTCACGGACCTCATTGAACACCCTTACATTACGGAGGAGGAGGCTAGTGTGCTAGAGGCACTCAAGCCAACTCGCCCTGGCATTCAGACCGACTGGTTCTATGTTCCTGCAGTTGCAGGTCCTTGTAACCCCAGGACCGAGTAAGCAGGTCCTATTCACGCGTAAGCGCCTTCTTGAGCAAGTTATTTAGAGTCTGCAGCTGCGTGGAAGTCGGCGCCACTGTACGCCCCTCAAGATGATTCATCGTACCTGCAGGAAAGCTCAGGCGACCATCGAGACCGCGCTGCGTGAGATTTTGCTCACGGCGATACTCCTGAATGGCCAACACACTCTCGCGACTGAAGAACTTGGGCTTCACAATGTCCGTGGCTGCATCGATTTTGGCAGCGGCGACTGCAGAGGCCGTGCGCTTTGGCTGCGGTGCAGCAGCAGTAGAACGACGAGGCGACGAACGCAAAACAACGGGGTCCCAATCCTGATTCTCCATCTTCTGTCTCTATGCCAGAGGCTTCTCTTTAGGAGGAGCAATATCCTTGCAAAGAGCCTTGTATGTAGCCACTGCATCAGCCTCTGTTGGATACGTGATTGTAATACGGTCTTTGTCAGTACCACCTGCAAAGAAGAGAAAACTCCACATATGTGTGGCCTGCGTATAGATGATGGTATTCTTGTGCAACTGAATGGATGCAATGTGTTTCAGATTCACAAGTAAGTCAGGTGCGATACGGCGGAACATCGTACCTTGCATCAGCGAGCCGCTGACCCACCTCACCTTTATGATGACATCAGCATAGATGTCGAAGCAGCATTCTTAGCCATGTACTTGGCACCCTTCGCCTTATCACAGTCCGATGCATGACCAGCCTTCAACTCCTTTTGTTTGTTATCGACCGGTCGCAGGAGATTCTTCTTCTGTGCCGTAATCACTGCATTAATGGCAGCCAGTCGGTCATTGAGTTGCCCCAACACAGTCAGACGCTGTTCCTCCGCATCGTCACCAACAAACGACTCACACGGTACCACCTGCTTATATGTGTTCAAGAGCTGCGGCTCTGTATAGTTCTTCAACGTAGACTCCATGCGGGTCATGCGATTCGCGGCTTCTCCTAGCACGGCATCATGGTCGGTCAAATCCTTCGGCCAGGTCGACGGGCATATCGTCATGACCCCACCTGTGGGAGCCCGTGCAGTCTCAATCGCATTCACAGACGCTACTTTGTTATCCTGACCCGGTTTACTCACAGAGGAAATCACGAACTGGTCTGTACGTGTCATCAGAAGGCAGACATCGGTTTCGGCCAGAGTTATGTTCTTTATGAGCTCCTGATACGGGTCCGCCGCTGTACCATCGCCGTCAGCAAAGAGCTCACGTGGCCGAATCGCACCGCACGTGCTCGTGATGAACAAGAGTACAAGCACCACAAAGAGCCAGACTCCACCGATTAGCAGCAGCACCGTCGTCAGGTCTTCGGGTGTGAAGAGTTTATAGAGCATACCGAGGCCTACGCCGATGGCAGCGACTAGCATGATGGCAAACGGTGTCAGGCCAAGCGATAATAAGGCAATCTCGTATTGTTGCATGTGACAGTCCCTTGATAGTCGCGCCGATATTTTGACGGTGGCTAACAGAGTATCATGATGCGCAGTTGCTGTGTGCCAAACTTTGCAGGCGGTTGCCACCCCACCGCCGAGGATGCAGGCGGAGGAACAGCTGGGAATGTCACCCGCCTAAAGCGCGAACAAATCGAGAGTATCCCGCCTACACCAACCGCATCGGCAGATGCCTGTGACCGTTGTGAGCCCCGTGCCGCATTCTTCCAACAGACGAGACAGGGGCATACATTGTTAGCAGTATCCCGGCAGACATCGTGTCCTATCATTATTCAACCAACGGGCCAGAAGACAAATCCCTGTGCAGATACTTCTTCACCACCGGCTGCCCTAGGGTCTAGTTCCGGCTTTTCATCAACACGTACACACACACGGGTGAGTCGCATTCAAGATATTGCACCGGTTACACATCGGTCTTCGGGTCTGACAACTGCGCGTGTTCGGGATGCTATACAGAATGCCTCTGCTGTACGGGGTGCCGAGTTCATTCGTCGTAGAGCACCACCGCCACCGTGCCCTGTGTATTCGACGGCACCGCAGCCAGGAGTGCCGATTGCACCGAATACGCCATGTAATCCTGGCACTCAGCGCGTGGATTATGAGAGCCCTTGGCGCTAACATAGTTAGGCGCTAATTTGTATGCATACAGCAGAGAGATGCAGTCCAGCAGCGAACGCCTTCGCCGTCTTATGGAGATTCAACCCAAAGTGATTGCACCTCGACCTCTTCGGGATTCGGGCGTTCTCACTGAACGTCGTCGTTTCCTGGCTAGTCGTCGTCTCCCTGGGCAGCCGCGTTTGTCAGACGGGCGCAACATTCGCCCTTCCTCTGAGTATGTTGTTGCTGCTGCTGCAGGTTGTGCTGTCTGCAATGACAGGCCACAGGTTACGACAACTACGGCATGCTGCCCGGATAACTATGAGCCGTTGCCCCGCCCTGCGGCACTGATGCCCGCCTGCAGCCCGTGTGGTGTGCCCACCGGCCCCCAGCCACAGCCGGTCTGCTGCCCTTCGAACGGTCGTGTGAACACCTGGTACGCTACGGATATCGACCCAACAGTGTTTATCCCACCAACCTGCAATCCATGTGTAGTTCCAGCGAACCCTGTCCCGAACTGCTGTGATGAGAATGGGTTCCCGTTGCCTTGAAAAGATACTTACGATACTATGCAGTGATACAACAAGTATTGCTGCAGAGAATCGAATCATGTGAACTGATTTAATAGAAAGGCTCGAGTGCCGGGGATGGCTCCATGTTGTTCTGCATGGTGTAACCGCCGCATGTACCACGTGCACCACAGCCGCTGCTATCCTGCTGAGGCTCACCATTCACAGCCTTGCAGTCCGCATCGGACTTGCACGCTACGGCGAACTTCTCCTTTGCAGCGGACGGGGCCAGGGCGGAGCGGCAGACCCAGAACTGCATCATGGTCAGGAGCACGGAGAACCCACCGGAGAGGATGAGCGCGATGGCCATGGTGGTGGTGGGGACGAACTTCTTAATCATGCCAGGCAGGGTGAATAGCTTCACGAGTGCCCAGATGGAGTAGACAGCGATGAGCGCGGCCACTGCCAGATAGTAATAGCAGAAATCGTAGGCCCACGCGGGTACCTGGATGAACCTATCAAGTGCGCCCATTGTTCTGATTATGGTTGTGGTTTTCTCTTGGCTGTTGTATGACACAGAGGTCAAAAGAAAAAAGTGTGTTGTGCAGGAAGTGGGACTCGAACCCACGCTCTCGCGAACTACGACCTCAACGTAGCGCCTTAACCACTCGGCCATCCCTGCTATTGTAGTGTTCTTTGTGCTTATTGTACTGTTTGAGATTTTGTAGTGTTTGTTTTGAATATAACCTGCAGGAAGTGGGGATCGAACCCACGCGGAATTACTCCAGGCGCTCTTAAGGCGCGCTCCTTAACCTCTCGGACATTCCTGCGACTAACCACTGTATGTCGGGAGAATCTTTGGGTCCAATGAACGCAGATGCCAAAATGCAGGAAGTGGGATTCGAACCCACGCGGATTTCTCCAGGCGCTCTTGAGGCGCGCTCCTTAACCACTCGGACATTCCTGCTGTTCACCACCTATCTCTTTTATTTTTGTTTATGTGGCTTGGGGTCTACTTACGTAGTCTTCTTAGTGAGGACCTTCTTCGTCGCGACCTTCTTGGGCACCGCCACTGGCTCTGCAACTGCCTCCTCCTCGAATGCGGCGGGAGGGGGTGCAGCGGCAGCTGCCTTCTTAACAGCGGGAGCCGTCACAGCTGCAACCACGTCATCCTCGGCATTATCATCATCCTCGGCATCCTCCTCGTAGTCAGCAGAAGCAGATGCCGCCTTGGCAACATTCTTGCTGACGAAGGAGCGAATGTCAGGGGCATCCGAGCGGAAGGCAGGGCCACGAATCTGCTCGGGCTGGCTATCCACGCGCATCTGCACGGCCTTCCAAGTAGTACCGAACTTGCCACCGGCGAACCAGACACCGGTGCACTGCATGATGGTCGTGACCTGAGAGCGCTTGGGAATCACATTGTCGAGGCTCGTGGCACCATCGAATGCGGTAATCTGGCCTGACTCGTCACGCTCCGTGCCATTGTAGAAGGCGGTATCGAAGGTGCGTGCCTCCTTGCCGTCCTCTGCCTTGCCGCCCTTCTTAGCAATGCGCTTGCGGAGGGCAATCTTGACAGTAGGAGGGTAGGGCTTGGGCTGACCATTCTGGTCAAGGCCCGGCATCTTGACCACGGGAGTGTAGAATGCCTTGATGACCTCGCGATTAGGCTTGGCCATCTTGAACCATGCGGCTGCATTCTCGACACCGGCGTCAATCATGCGCTCATCGAAGGCCTCGAAGAAGTCCTTGAAGGCGCCAATCTGCTCGTTCTCGTCGGCCCCGCGGAGGCTGAGGTCCACGGAGTACTTGGCGGGCAGGGTCTTGTCGTACACGTTCACACCGAAGGGAACGCTCAGACTGGGAGTCTCAAGCATGATATTGCGGCCCTCATAGCGAATGGGGACCGACTTGCCACCGCTGTCGAGCACCTTAACGGCGCCGAACTCAAGCTTGGAGACATCAATGTCGCTGGAAGAAAGTACTGTGCTGCTCATCGTACTTAGGCTGTTACCAGGGCCCTGACCGGTCAACTTTGGTGCTTGGCGGCCAAAACTTTGCCAGGTCGACAGAAATAGGCATCCTTAATAGAATATCATGGGAGATTCGTGTCAGCAACCCGATATCAGGAACCGCTATGAGGGCCGTGGATCAGGAGACCGGATTGCGCGCCTCAAGGCCAATGCGACGCGGTCAGGGCCCGCACCTGTTGTGAATAGTGCATCATGGAATCTGACAAGGCAGCAGGGGTGTTGTTGCCCTACATGTGTAGCCTATGATTTCATTTTAATAAATAGTAGCACACCTATTCAAGGTACTCTTATTGGAAGCAATATCGTGTTCAATGTTGCAAAAATGGAAGGAGAATGTCGGACAACTGCAGCATGTACTTATACTCTTAGGTTTGGAGAGCCATCTACTATACCTTATCAGACAAATAGCCCTGTTCGCAATTGTGAGGAATGGTTAACAATTACTATACCAGAAGTTGACTATACTTCTACTATAACTCTTAATGATATAGTTATTAATTATGGTAGAGATAATACAATATGTCCGGTTGGAGCAGGTGGTGAAGATACGGTAACACTAATACTAGAGTATAACCCCTAATACGCCAACACACCAGGATGCAGTACCTGCAACTGAGACCCCTGAATCCGACAGACACCAGGGCTGAACATCTCCACCATCCACGGATACGCAGTGGCCGCGCCGGCGGATACCAGTGCCAGAGACCCCAGCACATACATCACGCCGAGCTGTTGGTCTGCGCGTGCAGAAGAAGCCGTCACAAGCCCTTTGCAAGTACGGAGAAGAAGAGGCCGGAGTGCTTTGAGCTGCATCACCAAAGCCCCTTGTACAGACATGGGAAAAGCGCGAGCTGGTGGTGGAACGATACGGGCCTTGTCCGCCGCTGAGAGTCCTGCGCGGTGATTCCAGATATCCGCAAGCTCAATATACAGTCGCTGTAGTTGCAGTGCACCGAGCTCCAGAAACCAATGAGGGTCCGTGTAGTAGCCTAGGTCCTCAATGGTGCGGAACAGATCCGTCACCTCCATTGCGAACTTCGCCTCTGGGGTCATCGCCACCAGATTATCCCACTTGCCGGTGACACCATGACGAGCCAGACGTTTCAGAAGAAGAGCGGGCAAAGGGGCGCGATTGAACGGATTCATCGCCGGCTCGTTATGGTTGGCGGCATGTTCAAGTAGGCTTGTTGCGGACTTGGCGTCCATGATGTAGCCCTTTCCGCCATCTACGAAACTCACAAAGTCGCGAACAGGTATCTCGTCAACCGGATCCGAACTGTAGAAGTCATAAGGATTGTTGGATTCTTCTCGAGCCCGCAGAAGCGGGCCACAGCGTCGCGCCAGCCACCGCCGCCAAGCTCGTAGGATTGTGGTGCCAGAAACAACATCGATGATGGTATCTGTACGGGGAGGCGATGCCGGTGTCTTCTTTTTAGGCGGAGACGGTGCCACATGAACTACCGTGTCTGTTGCTGCTGTTGCTGTTGACGGTGCAGCGAACCGCTGTTTGCTGCTCTCATGCCGCCCACACCATTCGGACCCCGGCTTGGGTTTACAGGTGCATCTCTCTGATGGATGGGCTTTGGAACGGATGCTGACACATTGCGTACTCATCTCTACTATAGACGGCATCTTTTCAGTCGTAAAAGTCGCCCGGCCACCTAAGCAGGGGCGGCAACTTTGGGGGTGCCGGCACCAAAGTTGACCGTGTGCGGTCGCCAGTACCCGGTGAGGCATACCGCGTTCCATGTCCTCCACTAATACCTCCGAGATGAGCACGAAGATGTCCGCCACTGCCGCTAAGTCTACCAAGAAGACCGCCAAGGCCACTGAGACCCCTGTTGCCGCTCCCGCCGTTGCCGCTGCTGCACCTGCCGTTGAGGCCAAGGTCAGCAAGAAGGCCGCCAAGGCTGCCGCCGCCCCTGTTGAGGCTGCGCCTGTCGCCGCTGTTGCCCCTGCAACGGAGGTCGCCGCTGCGGAGGATGACATCATCTCTTCCTTCAACAAGTCCGTGTCCCAGCTGAACGAGAAGATTGCCGCCTTCAAGTCCCTGTACTCTGAGATTGCCACCCTCGGCAAGACCATCGAGAAGCAGGCTGCGCGCGTCGCCAAGAAGGCCGAGCGCAAGGGTCGCAAGAACAAGTCTCCCAAGGCTGCTGGCGCCAACCCTGCTGACTGTGTCTTCACCAAGCCCGTGAAGGTGACGGATGAGCTCTGCTCCTTCCTCGGCAAGGCCAAGGGTACCACGTTCTCTCGCTCTGAGGTGACCAAGGGTATCATGGCCTACGCCAAGTCCCACAACCTCATGGACAAGCAGACCATCAAGGCCGATGCCTCTCTGCGCAAGCTCCTGACTCTCTCTGAGACTGACAACCTCACCATCCTCAACCTGCAGAAGTACCTCAGCCGCCACTACGTGAAGGCTGCGCCCGTGGCTGCTTAAATGTGCCTGGGTTGAGCACCAAATCATAAAACAAACTACAAGAAAGCCCATGTGACCGGGTCAAGGTCACGCGCGTGAATGGCCGAGCGGTTTAAGGCGCTAGTTTCAGGTACTAGTTCGAAAGAGCGCAGGTTCGATTCCTGCTTCACGCATCACTGACTTCCTTTTGGTTGTCTGTGCCGTAGCGCGAAAGCGCAAGCCCTGTTAGCTCGCCATCGCGTAGCGATGTGCTTGCGAAGCGGGCATCTCCGATGCCCCGTTAGCTCATTAGGTAGAGCGTGCGGCTGTTAACCGCAAGGTAGCTGGTTCGATCCCAGCATGGGGCGCATTCCATCAATTCCTCTGTTTTGATTCAAAAAGAACCGAAACAGAAGACAAGAAATGACGTCAATGGTTGATATACTCGACATGCACTTTTCCAACGCAAAAAACAGTCGCAGCTTCTTCGAACTCGTCGCAGCCGCTACAGCCATCATCGGTATTGTCTACGCGTTAGAGAATCGAGCCTAGAGCACCGCCAAACTCTGCACCCAGTCAAACGGCCAACCGTTTTGGTCACCCCAGCGTTTCAGATTATCCAGCTCCTTCTGTGGCGCACCCGCGGCCCACTTCTCATACTGCTTCTCCCCCATCAGAGAAAGCCATTCCACACCAACACCTGTAAGCAGATTTACACCATTCCACATAGCCGTACATATGTCCTCTCCATGTTGGATTGGATTCCAACGCTGTCCCCCACGCACCATCTGGATGGCTAGTCCAGGTGGAACGGTGCGCCAAGCCCGTGGTGTATAGTCCGTCCCCATCATCATACATGCCTCAACGAACTGGTCATACGTTACCTGTAACCCTGACAATACATCTGCCAAGCGGTATTGTGAGAGAATCATAGTATCATCCGTCTCCGGCACAATCAGACAGTCGACACCCCGCGCTAGCATATCCATATCCGTTGAGATCACCGCGTGAACCTGGCCCGTACGAGACAGATACGCCAACACATCATCTGCCTCACCGTTCGGTGTCAGTGCCATGACACCAGCTGCATACAGAAACTGCTTGAGTTCATCCTTGTCACTTCGTGTCACGGGCGGGGCCTTGCGCTGGAGCTCCAGCAACCGGTTCTCGATGAGGCCGCGTTCCTGTTCGGTAGTGGCCTGTTCAAGTTGAACCCTCAGCTGGTCAATCTCCTGCTGTGCGGCATTGCGGTCCGCCCGGCGTTGTTCGGTCACCTCGGACTTTGTTGCAGGAGGGCGCCCATCGAAGATAACAATCGGCGTGATTCGCATCCGTCGCATACGGACAAGTAGACTTGCAACAACAGTCATTGGAGAGAGACCAGCGGCACGAGCACGGTACAGCAAACAAGAGCAGTCAATGGCCCATGTCTGGCCCGCGGTCCAAGCAACCGGTTTCTTTACATGCGACAACTTCGCCTTGAGGTATCCAACAAATCCTCGGATGCCCATGTGTTGGTGTTTGTACAGTCTCCGGCAGGTGAGTATTGGTATGAGTCACCTTTTGACCTTTTCACAGAAAAGCACCGCCCTCTTTAAAATGGGTAAGAATGGTAACGGCCCAAGCCGTAAGACGGTAAAGAAGCGCAAGGAACTCGGTCGCGTGGCACAGGCATCTATCATCCACAACTACACACTCGTTGAGGACTTTATCAGTGCGGCCCAGTCCGGTATGCCCACACCGTATCGCCTTGCTCGTGTTGAGAAGGTATATGGCGGTGGTTCATTCGAGGTGAAGATTTTGGGCGAGGGCTTTACTGTGCGTGCCAAGGTGCGTCAGCTGATGCATGGTCGCGGGCGTTTCCATCATAACCCCGAGGTGAGCACGGCTGCTCGCATTGGTGGCTACGTCCTTGTTGAGGACTTGGGCCTCGGCCATATGGGTTCTGGTGTCACGCATCAGATTATGGGTGTGCTCGATATGACTCAGGCTGCTCGCGCGCTGGCTGCCCTGGGTATTGCGGATGAGCATGGGTACGCTGGTGCATACAACTTCGGTAGCAGCAACAGTGTGAATAGCATCACAAATGCGCTGGCCGGTCTTGGTATCACTCCTGGATTTGTGCGTCGTCACACCACTGCTCGTGCCACCAACAAGAAGGTGAAGACGGGTGGTGGTGCTGGTGGTAGCAATCGTCAGTTCTTCTGAACTTAAAGCCGGTCCTTTACAATAGGGTAACGATGAACACCGCCACTGTCTCTGCTGCAAAGCCCCTCGAGTTCTACTACCCCCTCTCCTGCAAGGAGTTCACCACGGAGGAGCTCCTCCAGCACATGCGCATTCCTGGCGCAATCTGGAAGGCAAAGCCCGCGCATCCTCGCCGCAAGGCGGCTCTGCCTGGTCGTTCTCGCAGCCCAGCGTACCAGACCGTCTTCTTCGGCGCTGCCCGTGAGTGGGCCAATGACGAGGAAGGTTGGGAGTATGTGAAGCCCAAGCGCCGCGGCCAGACTAAGAAGTGGCTAGGTGCTCGTGCGGCTATTGAGCACTAAGCAGGTCCAAGACCCGAAACCAGTACGCAGGTCATCAACGTAGCCCTGACAAGCAGGTCATCAACGTAGACCTGACAAGCAGGTCATTCCCATGTTCACCATCTCATTCTCCGTGTGAGCGGCTCTATCAGCCATATTCTCCAGCTCAGCACGCGCATCCATAAACCACGTAAACCAGTGGCGAACCGCATGGTTCGGTCCTATCAGTGACTCTGTCAGATGAGACCGCATCAGAACCCACTTGAGTACGTAGTACGCAAACACATTCGTATCCTCATTCTCTTTCGCATCGCGAATGCGCGCCCATACCATTGCCGCCTGCCCCGTCGAACACTCGACCTGATAGCTCCAGAGTTGTGCGGCCTCTCCAAGGGAATCAGCACGGGCAATGCACCACAGCCATTCTGCAAAGAGCTCCGTGTACGCTTCGCCCAGGTGCGGCCACAGACGCCGACCAAACTCTGCCTCAAATCGTCGTAGCACCGGCTCTACAAGGGCCGGTTTCACATCCAGGCTCAGTGCATGAATCATCTCATGTAGCAACACTTTATGGGCTTCCTCGCGACGATACACGTGAACTTCCAGGATTCCAGGTACAGCCCAGCCGCCATTCAAATGCTCCTTTCTGGGGTCCATATTTGCAGGCATCACACGGGTCCACGGCTGGTCCCACCAGTACCAGGTAACCGGTCGCCGCGACATCCATGTCATGAGGCGGAGTCCAAACTGCAAGTCATGCGTGAGCTCATGTGTTGTTCTGTCTGACACTACATGAATGGTGTGACCAGTTGAACCACGAACCGCGCGCCATGTCGCCGTTCCACCTAAAGAACTCAGCCATGCAGCTGTACGTCCTTCATCAAACGAATCGCCACTGATACGTGACATGAGTTCCGCCTTCGACACCGGTATATCCATCATGCCCGGGTCACGTTTGGTCGCAGACCATGCGCGCCATAATCGTTCGCGATAGAGTTCCATGCACCTTATTCTGGACCATGGAATTCTATTATTCTGCATTTTATACGAGCGCTGCATACACTTCTGACACAATAAGTTCGAGTACCAGTGGGATACGATAGCTTGGTACCCAGCGAGCGCGTGACAGTACATCTATCACGGCTGCTGCCTTTGTCGGTGCAAGAGAGCCGGTTGCCGCCATGCGCACAGTCGCCCACGTCAGAGATGCAACGAGGTCTGAACCGCTAATCATGAGGCCCAGCAAGTCATAAACCCGTGCGCGAATCCAGGTCGCCGCTGCCAAACAAGGCCCACCCTCTTCCAACGCAATCACCATTTGTCGGAGCATCTCGGCACAATAGGTCTGAATTGTTGTTACCTCTTTCGCCGTTATGCCAAGAGCCGTCGCCACCTTCGTGCGCACAGCGGGCTCCAGTGGCCCAGGTACACGCCGGTACACGAATCCATCGAGCAAGCCGGACACAACCGAATTCACCACACGCGCCGTGCACCATATCATCGCAGGTGCATTCGGAGCCCATACGAGTTCTTCCATACAGGCCCGAAGGCGAGTGGCCGCAGCAGGGGAAAGGCCGTGGATATGACGAAGAATCATCATCTTGCGACCGGCACCGGTGACGTCCCGCATGGAGAGTAGCTGTGTAAGCAGTTCGGGTAGAATCTGTTTGTCCATCATCGACAGGTCCATGATATCGACCTCCATGTGTGTGGAGAACTCCCAGTAGCGAGCGGAGTAGTCGCCGATTTCGAGTGTCTGAAGACGGGGTGTCTCTCCAGCGGCACCCAGTGCCGCGCGTGCTGCTGTCAGCTTACCAGAACCCGCCGGGCCAATCCATAGTATTGGAAATGCGCGTGCAGCCATTGCTATGACTGATGTACACCGTGCTTAAGCCGTTACCTGACCCACGTCGTTTGCCGATCATGCTGTCACCTGACCAGAAAGGAGATTCCGGGTGTTCTGAATGGATGTCACATTCATCGCCGTCGCCGCAATCGTCGCAGGCAGGATAACCAGGAACATCAGATGCGTGTTCAGCCACACCAGGTTATTGGGGTTTGAAGCATAGAAAGATAGTACGACAACCCAGGCAATCAGTGCTAATCCGTACGATATCGCTAGAATGGTTGAGACACCGGTCACTGCCGGAACACTATCCAGGGGAATCAGGAGCGCGAAACTTACAACTGCCACAACCGCCGCGACAAGCACAACACCTCCGTGTACAAGCATGTTCGCCTTAGTAAGATTTGTCAATGCCTCCATTCTCTACTGTAGGGAGAGTGATTATACATCAGAAGCAAATCGTACTGTCTTCTTTGCCCGCCGACTCCCGCCAACCATCGCTGGAAGACCCTCCAGTACAGTATCCTGTGTCAACACCCCTCCCAGAAAGAGTACTAATACAAAAAGCCCCCACAAAGGAATTGTCCATGACCAGAGTGAGCTGAGATCCAAATCCATACTTCTACCTTATTTTGGGCACACAGAATAAGGGATTGCTATGCCAGCACACAAACCGCACGCGGATGTTAATCTGTACCAGTGTAACCCCAACACGTTGATGAACACCACACGGACAACATGTCTGCCAGCCGATATGTTGGAGCGCCTTCGGACAGAATGGAACAAACGTCACCCAGAGAACCCTATCCCTCGCATCACAAAGAAAGAATCACTCTGGTCAGAGCTCCGTGAGCGGATGAAATCGCAGTACAAGTGCGATACCGAATACTGCAGCCTACAGGAGCTCGGTAGCTCCGAGATGAAAACGGCAGGCGCCGCTTTCTTCCGCCCCAAGAAGCCGAGTGAATGGCTTAAAGACCCACGGGAATGGCATGATACACTCACGATCGCACGCGTCATGCAACAGTATGAAGATGCGATTCCGTTTTTCGAGTTCATTGGACCCGTCCCCATGGACTTCGATTCGATGATGCCGGGCTCCTTCAACAAGTGTGTTGTGGACGAGTTATGTAGCTTAGACCTCGGCGCACTGAAAGCCCGTGGCGAGAAGTATGTCGGTATCGTCTTCAATCTGGACCCACACTACAAGCCCGGTTCTCACTGGGTCTGTGCGTTCATCGACCTGGTCCGCTCTTCCGCGTATTACTACGACAGCTACGGATACCCACCGTGCACAGAAATCAAACGGCTCATGACCCGCTGTAAGGAACAGGGGTGCACCCAGTTGTACTGGAATGATATCCGTCATCAAAAGAAGAAATCTGAGTGCGGTACGTACTGCATGTACGTCATCCTGTCACTACTCGGCGGTCGCACATTCAAGGATATCTGTGAAAACCCAGTGGATGATGACACAATGAATGCATTACGCGATATTCTGTATGCAACTGAGCGCCCTAGCTCTCTTGCTATACATGCTGTTGCCAAACTTCTGCGCATGACCTTCTTCTGATGAGACACACCTGGGTTTAGGGCCATGCCTCAATATCGCAGACCAAAGTAATGGACGGGCCGTATCAGTCTATGTTAGCATCGTTGCGTCAGACACTGGGGGCTCGCCTGCCGGCGGGTCTCACTGATTCTGCAGACAGTCGCCTGCAGCGCACACTTAAACACTATGTTGGTCAAGTTCTGCGTGTCCAGGGCACCATGAATGAGCAGGAAATCCTCCGGGAAACCTTTGATTCTATGGCGTCGTGGTTCCGTCGTAATACGGAGCAACTGTCACCGGCTATGCGACGACCATCGCCTGTTGTAGAAGTCCCCGACGTTGGTTCCGCATTTGATACAGTCGGTGGATCGGGTGAGGCGCCCCTGGATGGAGAACAGGACCCGCTTGTTCTGTTTGCTAAGATTCGTGCGGCACGGGATGACCCATTCTCTGCTGCACCGGTTGGCGGACGTCTGCCAGAGCCGGTCGAGACACGTAAGCCCCAAGCAGCACCCGCTCTGCCGGAACTCAAGCCACTTGAGACACGCATCAAGCCACGCCTGCCAGCGGATGCACTCGCATTGCAACCAAAGGACTTCCTGCAGCCACAGGAGGATGTCATCAAGTATCGCGAGGCGGAGTACAATCTGGTGTTGAACTCAAAGGACCGCAACTGGCTCAAGAACACCAAGGAGAATCGCTACAACTTCAGTGTGATGCTGGACAGCGCATCGCGCCCTCAGGGAACTGGTATGCAGCCTACGATTCAGAATCGGCTACGTAATATTGTGCGTATCGAGTTCGTCAAGGCTCTGTTGCCGGTGGAGGGGCTTGATGTTGTTGTTCCGAAAGCAAGTAACCCAAATTTTTGGACGCAATGTTACCCAACACCGTCATCTGGATTTGTATCTGTTCTTGGACTTCCATCTGTAACCGTGGTCATGGATGAAGAAAAAGACGCGAACACAATCGGTACCAACGATGCCGTGAACAAGTCCCTGGCTGTCTGTCAGTACGATGCAACATGGCGGTCCGACCAGTTCCAGTCCACTGCTGGCCTGAACCGTGGCTACACCCTCTTTTTCCCCAAGTTCATGAAGGCCCAGCGTGTCTATGCACCGACACCCCTCGCCAATCTCCAGCGTATGTCCTTCCAGCTATTGAATCCTGAAGAGCAGATTCTCTCAAAGACACCTGATTCCGTTGCTATTACACAAGTGCTTCGCGGCGATGATATATCTGGAAATTCTTCATGTTATGCCGGTGACAATGAATATCTCTTCTTGAGAACTACAGAATACTTTCCAATCTGGTCTTTTTCACAGACAGACCGCATCAAGGTTGGCGGGCTCGTGTTTGCCGATGCAAGCTCCGCTACACAGGCTACCGGTAATGCTCTCATAAGTTGGCTACAGCGCGAGGAGGGGCATATTGTTGTTGGAATTGCAAATAGTGTAGTTGCAACACCATTAGAGCCTATTGATGGGGGCAACGAATGTGGGTACGCGAACTTCATCATCATACGGAATCGAATGACCACGAATACTGCAACTGGTCAATGTACACTTGACCCATTTTCAAGTGATGATGCTACATTTTTCACAGATTCCTTCACACCATATCCTGTTGGCTACGAGGGCGCAGGTGTTCTCAACCTCAGTCGCCAAGTTCAGCTCGTGCTCCGCGTTATCACCCGTGAGTACGACCCAACTACCAATGTTCGTCCAGATAATGTCTAAGCAATGGTATTTCTCTTTTTGTAATACTGCCATGCAGTGCGCATGATATCCTTCAGACTATACTGAATCTTCCAGCTAAGGGCTGCACACGCCTTTGCATTGTCACCGTACACGGCTGATACATCTCCCTCACGACGACCAACAATCTTATGCGGGACGGGTACACCGGTGGCCTCTTCAAATGCGCGTACGGCTTCGAGCACACTCACACCAACACCTGCTCCCAGATTGAACACCGATACTGGTTCACTCTGCGACCGCACCATATACTCTAGAGCCAGGCGATGTGCGACGGCAATATCACAGACGTGAATGAAATCGCGCACACACGAACCATCAGGTGTGGGATAATCTCCACCAAATATCTGCAGTTCAGGTCGACGACCCGCCGCAACCTGCACCAGAACCGGTGTCAGATTCTGAGGGGCATCCGTGGACTCTTCACCAAGAATGGCGGATGGATGTGCGCCGGCAGGATTGAAATAGCGGAGGAGACATGCCTTCATGCCAGAACCTGGTTTTTTGGCACAGTCCGTCAAGATGCGCTCTCCCATCTGTTTCGTAGCGCCGTATGGAGAGGCGGCGGGCTTGATGGGTGTGTCCTCGGTCACGGGAATCTTATCTGGCTCACCGTATACCGTACAGGAAGAGGAGAATATAATGTTCTTTATGCCGAACGTGTCGCATGCAGTCAGGAGATTCATCAACGACTGTAGATTATTCTCATAGTACGCCAAGGGCCTCTGTACAGATTCACCGACTGCTTTGTACGCTGCAAAGTGTATGACCGCATCAAACGGGGCATACATGAATAGCGTTGCGATGAACATCTTGTCGCACATATTCATATGAATGAGAGGCACGCGCACTCCCGTAATTTGCTCGATACGGTCAAGTGATTTTGTGGAAGCCCGGCTACAGTCATCTACACAGATAACTTTGTGCCCATTCTGAATCAGCTCCACAATTGTATGTGACCCGATATACCCACATCCTCCTGTAACTAGAACACGCATTCTGGCCCTAGTGTATACATGTGACTTTAGATTCTTGACTACGTGTAGGGGAATATGCGTACATGGCTACTCATTGGTTTGCTCGTGACAGCGCTGGTTGTTGTCATGTGGCTCCAGCGATCGCAATCGCAGTCGCACGAAGGGTTCATCACAGTGGACCTCGCAACGGCGCAGGCTCAACGTCAACAGCTGCAATTTGAGGGAGAGCGCCGTTATAATGACTTGGCGCGTCTGCAGGAGCCAGATGTCAGCCTCGACCCTGCACGCGTGACAGCCGCAGTGCAGCAGGTGGCCCCGGTGCCATCTTCACAGACACCATCACTCCTTTCATTACTTGGCCTCGCCTCATTCGGTGCAGCAGACGATGGTTCCAATAAACTCGGCGCCGGCGTGGAGCAGACCGGTACTGTTGCCGCCAAAATCGCCTTCTGCGAGTCTCTGAAAACCGTGGACTGCGACCAGCTCAATGACCCACGCATGGCCGAATGCGGATTCTGTCATCGCGATGGCAAAGACAGTAACGGAAAGGCTCATCGCGGAGGAATGTATATCTCGAGTCGCGACCAGATTGCCGCAAATGAGCGTGCCAATTCTGCGGGCGGCCCGGCCAGATACACACCCACGATTGGCACATGTAAACCACAGAACTTTACACTCATGGCCGAGAACTGCAAGGCGCGTGAGCTTCAGATGCAGTGCCAGTCTGCAGGCGCACCGACACTGAACAATGTCTGCGGTCAGTGCTATGGCGGAGCTCCTTCAACCGCTACTGGCCTGCTCTTTATGGGCCCGAAGCCGCGTCAGTACACGGCTACACTCTGGGTCAGTCACCCTGGTGGTCACAGTGGCAATGGAGCGGGTACAGTTGTAGCGCGGGCAGATGGAACTATCTTGGCAACACTGGCTCCCTCTGGAGCACAACTGTTGGACCCTAAATCGATGACAATTGAGATCACAGAAGGCGACAATCTGGTTATCACGGTCATGGGTGCACCTGCTGTATGGTGTGCATGGCTCTCCAGCCCCGATGGTAATCGCACTGTCAGCGTGGATGTAGGTGCCACAGATATGCAACCTACGAATGGGTTCGTCATTGCCGGTGACAAGCGCTCTGCCATGGTAACGAAACTGATGAAGGCTGGTCCAGAAGCAAGTGCATGGCCTGCTTTCCAGAAACAGGTGCCGAATACTGTACTCTGGTACCAGCGACGCGATGAGGTGGTGCCTGGCATGATTGTGACAGCTTGGTACGGTACAGGTGCATCTGACCCCAGTACCGGCGTTGATGTTTCTACTATAGCCAAATTAGCCGCTGGTGCAAACGCGGATTTCAATATTGTACCCACCAACTTCAATATCAGTGACCCCGCACCAGGGGTTCCCAAACATCTCTGGATTTACAGAGACAATGGGGACACCGTCATTGGTGCGGATGGGCAGACACTTCCAGCCCGACTATTCTACAATGTTATGCAGTTGTCCATGACTGTACCGGCGACATTGGTCGACCCCATATTCGATGCAGACAAAGAGGACTGCAAGACCGGCCCGATTGTGATGACGGAGATTGGTGCCGGTCTCATGGGCTCGCATTCCTGCTTCAAGCCAGATGGTTCCTTCAACCCCACACAGTACTGTCTTCAGGAACTGTTCGTTATGGCAGGAGGTACAAATGCAGGTAGCGCGTATCCCAATACGGATGATAAGGCGGCTGCCTTGGTGCGAAATGACAAGAAGGGTAAGCCGAGCCTCGATGCTACGGTGGCATATCTGAATGGCCTAGGAAACATCGCTATCTACGGTGTTGACATGAATGGTGTAGCGGCCTCCTTTACGGATTATGTCAGTGCCGCACAGGCCATGCTTGGTTTCACACCCAAGAATCCTTGTGATGGCCCCTCGGCCGCCAATGGCCCGCATACAGCGGAGTGCATCGACTATCTCTGGCGTACAAGCGGGAACCCTGCAGCAGATGGCCAACAGATGGACCCAGACAAGGTGCCCTACTCCTATTGCAGCAAAGCCGGTGTGCTGGCTCCGATTGGACCTGATGGTAAGGTGAATCAAGCCAATGTTACAACCGCAAATTCGTACGGTGGTGTCGCGGGCGTGCGCAACTACTTCCAGAGCATCTACAATCGCACATTGAACTCGAATGATTTCGATGACCAGGCCGCTGCCATGCAGCAGTGCTTCAATGTGAATGTGCAGAAGCCTGCTCCAGTAGCCAGTGCATGCCCACCTAAGAACCCCACGGAATGGCATTGCTTCACGCCGCAGATGCTGTCTCCTCCTGAAGTCTTCATGGTGGCACCCAATGGCTACACTGTTACGAAGGACAATGCACAGGCCACCTGCGACCTCTATGGTGCGCGGGTTGCAACAACCGCAGACCTCACTGCAGCGCAGGCTGCCGGTGCAGACTGGTGCAAGTCTGGGTGGGTCGCCGATGACACGAACGCCAAGTATCCCATCAACTTCAGTACAGGCCAGGGTTGTGGCAATGGGTCCACAGGTGTGATAACATGGAATCCTCCAGGTGGACTTGCAGGAGTGAACTGTTTTGGTGTGAAGCCCGCACCAGGCAGTGACAATGCCGTCCAGCCATTTGGCCTCACCTGGTCACAGGCATCCGAGCCCGGTCTCGGTAATACTGTCAGCTTCTCTCCTGCAGCAACATCTGGCAATTATCTGCGCCACGCTGGTTTCCTTCTTTGGTCTATGCCACCCGATATGAATGGTACCGAGACGGGTGCACTCATGACACTGGATGGTAGCTTCGTCATCTCCCCACCTAACAATGGCAAACAGGGCTATGTCAGCGTTCAGTCTGTGAACTATCCTGGCTACTTCTGGCGCCATATGGACTTCCGTGTACACCTGATGCAACCTGATGGTTCTCCAACATTCGTGGATGATAGCTCCTTCAAAGTTGTACAGCCACTTGTTGCCGGCACTACGAACGGGTTCAGCTTTGAGTCCTCGAACTTCCCTGGATACTATCTGTCAACGAATCCACAAGACTCCACGGGGGGTATCTGGTTGCGCCAGATTGATACCAACAGTCAGGCCGATATGATGACGGCAACATTTATTGGGCGTGTGGCTCTCGCAAAAGAGAACTTCAACCTCAGTGATTCGGCTGTACCGGCTCTTCGCGAAGTGGCTAATCAGGTGCAGTGTGCCAGCAGCGATGGCACATCCTGTGCACTATTTAAGTCCGCTGATGCGTGCATTGCGTGGGTCTCGAACCCCGCATCTGATAGCACTCTGAATACGGTATCGAGCCCTGCTATCGGCATGGCTTCTCTAGCAGACCAGTACTTTAGAGGACGTGTCTAAGGTATAGAATAAAGACTTATTTTGACAGAATCACTTAGAGGGATTATGTCAAGAAAGGCCCCATCATTCGACGATTCTCAGCGGGAATACTATAATCGCGAGCTCAATCGTGCACTCCCGGTTTCGGGCCAAGACCATGCTACTATGAACGCTGCACTGGGTATTGCGGACCCCGACATGCCAAATGGCGGTGTTCCGGCTGATGCAGCACGTATATTCGGTGGATTCCGCGATGAGACAGGTGCACGTGAGCGTGACAGTGCGTGTCGCAACACACCGCATCCACGAGGAATGCGCGACCCCGCGGCTACTACTGGATGTGGATGGTGGTTCGTCCAGGACCCCACCATACCTTCTTCAGGTGCGTATGGGTCACGCCGCGGCCCCATGAGCCCGAACCTCGATTCGCAGGTGGGCCAGGGAACCTGGGTCTGGGATGTTGCAACTGCCGAGCGCCTCGAGGGTATGAAACAGGCTGCACGTGTTGCCACATGTCCCGACATCCAGTACTCGCAGTATCCAAATATGGGTTGGTGCACACAGACATCGCGTGCGATTGTTACGGACGGCAATGGTAACCCTGCATTCCCTGGTTCCATGGGTGGCGACTGCCCTGCAGGCAACATTATAACGAAGGCTAGTAACTGTCCTGCCCCTTCTCCTTCAGCGGGCCCTGCACCAGCAAATAGTGTGGCTGGTCTCTGTCAGCCAGGCACAGGCCCTCAGAGCACACAGTGTCTGCAGGCACTGAGCTCTTTATGGTGCAGCCCCGCAGGCCTGCTGCCGCAGACTCTGTCCACCGGTGCCTATGCCGGTACAAACAACAGCATTGTGGCCGCGAACCAGTACATGAACCAGCGCAATTTCAACATTCATCCAGGTATTATGGCAGGTGGAGGAGTGTCCATTTCCGATGCACTGGCGAACGCGAAACAGCTCCGTACTCTGGCGAATACGAATGACGGCAGTCGCGCCGTAGCAGCTGCGCAGAATCTCTGTTTCGGCACACCCTTTGACCCGTGTCAGTTCAGTGGTACGGATAAGGGCCCTTTCCCTAAGGAATGTATCACGGCTGCTTGTCTGGCTGCTGGCTGGAACCAGAACGGCGCACAGATGCCCGCAAATGTTACTGATACGATGTGGGATAGCTTCCAGAACTGGGCCGACGTGGTGGCCTACATTACGTGGGCCAAACAGGTGGCGGATAAACCCGGTATGACACCAAATCCGACCGATCAGCTCACTGCCATCAAGAATGTCTATGGTACGAGTGTTCGTTACCCCCGCAGCGGCTGCAATAATACAGGTATTCTGATGACTCGCTACTTCTTCCCAGCACTGGCACCAGCTCTCTTTACAGAGAAAGGGCCAATCACACACTTCTTGGGTCGCTACCTGTTCAAGGATGGATTCCCCCAGAAACCAGCAACAACGGAGGACCAGACACCGGCTGGCGGATTTTTAAATGAGGGGCATCGCCATGTTACATACTTTACACCTACACAGAGTGGCACATACCAGTTCTTAATTGGTAATGATGATAGTGCACGTATGCTTATTGAGGACAAACTTCATATGGATTGGCAACCATGCTGTGGTAATAATGCCACGCCAACTGTGCAATTGGTTGCTGGTACTTCTTATAAACTTACAGTTGACTTCTGGAATGGTCTTGGCGGTTGGATATTCCAAGTACTGATGTCGTTCAATGGCGGGCCATGGTCACAGATTCCACCTGCACAACTGTCGACACCGGTTGACCGCCGACTCCCCATGATAGAGTATGACTTCACGAACGCTAAATCAGATTCACCCGCATATGGTTCCAGTACATCGCTCTCGGATACGAACGGTATATTCCAGCAGATGTATCGCTATATGGCACCCATTGGGGCCCTTGGTGGGAAACAGGCGTTGCTGATTAATGGCCCACAGAGTGTGAACGATGCATTGGGTGGCAATCCATCTGGCATTTTCAATTTCTTGGGCCCCGTGCAAGGTATGCGCCTGCGTGCAGTCAAGAGCTTTACAATGAAGGTATATGTATCGTCTGTTAATGTCGCCAACGGTTTGTCTCCCACTCTCATCTCGTTCTTCAATCTGCCAGAGTCCGTTACAACATCGCTGCCTTCACGCACTCTTCAGGCGAACTTCGTCCAGCCATACACGAACCGTGTGAATGACTTCAGTTTGGCGGTGAGTAGCTCTGGTGCGGTGGCACCGATGGGGCGTGCTCCTGGTGTAAGTGGAAATATATTTGGGACGAGCAGTCAAGTCATCGCTCCTCTCAATCAATGGTATCATTTGGCATGGGTCTGGGCCGATGACTGGCAATCGTATTCCATCTATCTGAATGGCAAACTCCAGTACAACAAGTCGATTACTGCTTCCTACGACCCAAAACTTATCATGGAGCAGATACGCATTGGGTGTGACAACCATGCAGAGGGCGCCAAGTGGAGTGGAGGTATCGCTTGGTTCCGCGCGTTCGATTATGGTCTGAGCCCGGACCTGATCAAGCACGACATTGACAATACCTGGAGTTCTCTCTTATAATCATTTCCAACAACTAAATAGAGTGATGCGTCGCCCATGGCCTATATACGCATTAGGCATAGCGTTGGTTATCGTGTTAGCATATGTGAAGGGTCGTGTAACAAAGAGGCATGTCGAGCATTTTGCACTCTTTGGGGCAAAGAAGATGCCCTATTCGCAACTTATCACGGGCATGTTCACACCAAAGGAGCTCAAGGCCTGGCAGAAGAACACATGGGACCCGATGACCCTGGAAGAAAAGAACGCCACAATCGCAACATGGGATAATCTGTCAGCCGAGGAGCAGAATAAACAGTATAATGCTTATCTGTCACAGAAGAACTCTCGCCTCGACATTGAGAATGCAGGTGGCGGTGGTGCAATACCCGCGGTTCCTTCCTAAACTACCCACAAATATACATGTCCGAACGATTGCAATGAGCTCAGACATGTAATTTTAATAGAAGGGTTTATCTGCCACCCGCACCACCACCACCTCCAGCTGCTGACTCCTTCACAGGCGCGGCCATATCCTTGCGCCAGTCAGGGTGTGTCACGAACATTGGTCGTTCTGCACCCGTGAACTTGTAGCACTGTGTCACGGCACCGTGCTCGTGATAGTGCAGCTCACAATCCACTGCAGCCGCCTGTGTGATTTCCGACAAACCATCGGCCAGAACCTGCTTCTGGGTCGCGATTTCGTAGATAATCTGGTCGGTTGTCTTACCGGCATCCGCGCGCAGAACCTCCTTACCCGATGAACCCACACGCTGTGACTCCGAGAAGACTGACAGATACTGGAATACCTCTACCATACGGTCATCCCAGTCCAAGTTCATGTGCGAGCAGAGACGGATAGCACGACCAATGACCTGCTGGATACGCACGTTGTTCCAGTACGGCTCCATCAGATGCACCTGACGGGTGTTGAACAGAGAGATACCCTCTGCACCGGACTGCGTAATCATGAACACCTTGCAGATGCGCCCGTCGCGATTGTCAGGGGCACCAGCCAACAGCTCTGTGCACTGTGCTGACAGGCGAGGGGGCAGACCCGACACATCCGCATTGTAAAGCTGCAGGAGGAGACGACGCTTGTCGAGGTCCTGGTCACCGGTGTACAGAATGTAACGAGGGCGACCGGCCTCCATCAGCACTTCCGGAATCTCCCACTCACCCGCTGCATTCTTCTGCAGGTCGAGAGGCAGGTACTTCTCATCCGCGGCACGCAGAGCAGCGGCGAAGATACCGAGACCCTCGAGGGTCTTGAACTGACTGTAGACGAGTACGGGTCCAGGCGAGCGACGGATGTTGGCCAGCATTGTGGCGTACTTGGGAGAGAACTGTTCGAGGCCGACATTCAGGTAATCGTGTGCCTTCGCATCGAGCCCCGTCATCAGTGTACCGATGATGCCGCTGAGTGCAGGGTCTATTTCAGGTGCCTTCTCAGGCTGAGGTGCCTCGTCTGGAATGACAGCGGCTGTATCTTCTGCCTCACCGCCATCTCCTAGAATAGGTGCAACGGGTTTCTCCACCGCTTCGACATCCGCATCTGCGGCGAGGTCCGCCGCCAACAAGCGAGCCTCTGCATCGATGCCCAGCAGCTTGGCCTGCTCCTTCACCGACATAGTTGGGCGGGGGACATCCTCTGGGAACACCCAGTTGCACGCCGCACGACTGAGTGCCAAGAAACCGGTCTGCTGTGTCTTCGTGGCCTGAGCATACAAATCGACCTCGCGTGCGGTCATACCCTTGCGACTCTTTGGACCCGCCCCACCCTCTGTTGCCGCTTCTGGCTCCGCACCCTTCGTCATATCGAGCTCAATGGCACGAAGTCGTGTGTATTCCTTGAACATGTACTCTGACATCGGCACTTCGACCAGCACGGTCTTACCGCCGACCACGCGCGGCATGAGCTCCTCGGACCCGCCACGGTAATACGACACAAGGCCGAGCGAACGCGCCTTGAGTACATTGGCGTTCTTGATGCGAAGCGTGGCGCGGTCAATGAAGTTCGCCACGAACTCCTTGGCATCTTCTGGTAGCACGGGGAACGTGAACAGACGGAATACACGTGTCGCGGGCTCTGTACCAACGCCCTTGGCCTTTGCAGCAGCCACGGCCATCTCCGCCTCAGCACCAACACCACCCGTCAAAATCCCCTGCGCCTCGAGGTCCTTCACAAGAGATACAGCCCAGGAATCCATGTTACGCTCAATGCTCGTCAACACATCGGGGCGCCCTGCTCCGCGCACAAACCCACGCGTATCGTACTCACCGGTCACCACCTTTGAAAAGCCGAATGGCACCGGCGTTATATTTAGCACCGTACTCTTATCATCGGCCTCTTCCACGGCATAAAAGTCGATATCAGGACGACGCTTTGCCCAATCCTCGAGCTTTCGCAGAGTGGCGCCATCGCGGGCCATCCCCTTCAGAGAAATCTGGGCCATACGAATCTCTCCACCAACAATGTTCATCAGGATAGCCAGCTCCTGTGCGTAGTTAATCATGGGGGTTGCCGACAGTGCGATAATCTTGGCGCCAACCGCGTTTGTCAGAAGGCGGTACAGCGTATAGCCACGTGGGTAACGGAAGCCAGGGCGGGCGCGTGCCAGGGGCGTGGACCAGGTGAACTCACGGGGCTCGACACCCTTGCTAATAATCTCAGAAGTTGCCTTACCACCAATCATGGAACCGTTGATGGTGCGGACCAAGTTGTGAATCTCATCCACAATGACAACAGCATCATCAAACATCGACTTTCCCTCTTTTACACCGGCGGATGCTAGCGCAGACAGCACAGCGGGAGTCACACCGTTATAATGGATGAACTTGAAACGGTGATTCAGATGCGCGGATTGTTGCTCACGAATAGCAGCCTTTACCTCAGGTGACAGTGTGTCCCAGTTGGAAGGTTTATCGGGGTTCGGTACCCAGCCGCCACCCTGGCGAGTCACAAGGTCCTGTGGAAGACCGAGGCTCTGCACGAGCCATACATTCACAGGGTCCTGCTCAGGCTTGCGCCCCTCTGTGAGCTTCAGGAACGCCCAGTGATTGTTGGTTTTGAGTGGGAAGTAGCCGCACTTGCCGAGTTCTCTTCTATAGTTGTTCGACAGCGTGGCCGGTGTCAGCACATAGATGGTCTTCTGTCCGCCCCAGTACAGCGCCTCTGCAGCGGCAATCGACGTGCATGTCTTACCGGTACCGAGACCATGGTATACCAGTAGACCGCGATAGGGTGTCCCACGGCTCAAGTAATCACGCACGAACTTCTGATAGTAGAAATTCGTAACCTTATTGGGGTCGCGTTCCTTACAGGCATTCTTGTTAATCTCCTTCTTGGGTGCCTCTGCAGCACCTGCCGCGCGCGCGGCGGCAAGGCGAGTCAGGCTATCGGAGTAACGTGCATATGTCTGCAGGATAAAATCGCTGAATCGCGCAGAAGAAATCGGGCGATATACCTTGTTTGCAGGTGCTACCTCTACAGGGTCTGCACCACGTATAGCGGTTTTAAGGGCTAAGCCAACAGCACCCGTAAACTCGGCCTCCTTATCCATGATGGGGGCATCTTCAGGAAGAGGAATTGGCTTCAGGCGAGAACTGCGACCCTGTAGGCGGGCCTTGACTTCGGCCGTTACGGCAGCAGTTGCGGCCTTCTCTTCAGCGGTTTGCTCTTCGATAGCAGCAGACACAACGGGCAACTCTGTTACTCGCAGAACAGGTACTTCGACGGTGGGTGCTGCTCTGACCACCGGTTTAGCAGCGGTTGCTGTACGCCGAACAACAGGGGCCAGTTCTTCATTGCGCGCAGCAGCAGCACTCTCCTCTTCGCCGCCTGCAGCAGCAGCAACTGCAGGCATGGCCTTTCGCACAGTTGGCACAGATTGAGCATATGTTCTGGTCCGGTCCACAACGGGCACACCAGTCAGAGCCGGTGGCTTCACACCAAGACCAATACGCTTCGGCAGCATCCTCTATCGTCTCCCTGTAATTTTCACGCCGAGAGTTGACCCAGCTTTACGAGGGCGAGCCGGGAAGCCTCCTGTTCGGCATCCTTCTTGTTGCGCGCCGTCGCAGTTGTCAGCACCTCACCATCGGGCAACAGCACCCCCATCGTAAAAATCCGGTTGTGCAACGGGCCCTCGGTCGCCACCTCCTTGTAGCGCGGAGGCTGATGATACGTCGCCTGATAATAGCGCAGGAGCTGGTCCTTGTAGTTCGTGTTATTCGCAATCAGTTCACCGAAATCCACATAGGTCTCGAGCACCTGAATCATCCACTGCTGTACATGCCAAAACGCCGTTTTCGGGTCTTCTGCAGCACGGTCGCGATACATAGCCGCAATCCACGCCTCCAACATGGAACCCATCATACGCCGATTTCCACGCCCACCACATACCTCCTCCATGTGACGCGACATGATGAGCCATGGTGTCATTCCCAGTTTTGATGCGAGCGCACCAAGGTGTTCATTGTTCACGAGTTCTGATCGCAGCGATGTCCAGAAGCCCTCGCCTTCACCTGGATACCGACGCTCCAGATATTCGCCCACAATTGCATCCAATATACCGTCACCGACATACTCCAGATGTTCATTGTCAGCGTTCTTCAGGGGCATACAATCCGCAGGGCGCGGCGCAATGATCTGCCCATCGTGCTGCTCGCGTGATACAAACGACTTGTGAACACATGCCTGTCGAAAGAGCTCGATGCTGCGCGGCTGATAGCCAATAATACGAGCAATCTCGGCAACAGGGATGTCGCGATTGTTCGGATTCCAGGGATTGTAAATCTTGAGATCGGCTGCTGCACCAGTGGGGCTCGGTGGTGACGACATGGTTACTGAACTATGTGCATGTACCGTTTAGGTTCGGGCTCGGACTCGGTTCAATACGGCTACTTGAATCCCGGGCTTTTGCAAGGGGGGGGGCATGTCCATATGTCTGAATATGATTGTCAAGGACGAAGCGCATGTATTGCCGCGAACGCTCCCATTGCTATGTAGATATTTCAATTTCAGCTATTGGGTTATTTCAGACACAGGGTCCACTGATGGGACACAGGGGCTGATTCGGTCCTTCTTTGCAGAACGCGGTATCTCAGGTGAGCTGATTGAGACACCCTGGAAGCACTTCGGCCACAATCGAACCGTTGCTCTGCAGGCGGCATATAACAAAACGGATTATGTTCTGGTATGGGATGCAGACGATTCAATTGTTGGTAATTTCCGTCTCCCAGAAAAGCTGCAAGGAGATGTCTATGAATTTGAGTTCGGTGCACCAGGAGAATTCAAATACTCGCGGATGCAGCTATTCAATAATCGGAAACGCTGGAAGTACGTCGGTGTGTTGCATGAACACCCTGCACCTGAAGAGCCCATGAGTGGAATTACACATGTAACTGGGAATTACTATTTTGTATCTGGTCGCGAAGGTTCTCGAAATAAGGACCCTGACAAATACAAGAAGGATGCCGCCGTACTCGAAGAGGGATTGCGAGAAGAGCCAGAGAATGCGCGATATGCGTTTTATTGCGGGAACAGTTATTTAGGGGCACAGGATTATGAGAATGCGCTCCGCATGTACAAACGGGTCCTTACTATGAATGGTTGGAGCGAAGAGAAGTATATGTCGTGCCTCTCTGGATTCGGCTGTTACGAGAAGCTCGGTCGCGCAGAAGAAGGTCTCTATATGTTGGTCGATGCAGGGCGCTACTCACCTGAGCGAATTGAAGCGGCATTCTATCTAATCCGATATTATGCCAATCGAGAGCAAAATAAGACGGCGATGATGTACTATACACAGATTCAGGAGCACTATGAAGCGAATCATGCATCAATCATAACCGCGCGGTATTTGTTTGCCAATCATCACGATTATGTATTCTATCTACCATATTATATGATAATTGTTGCACTAAAGCTCGACAATCACGACCTAGCGCTTCGAATGTTCGATATTATTCTGCATCATCGCTACATATTATCCCCTGTCTTTTACATACGTTGCCTATTCCAAAATTTCTTTCTCATTAAAGACATACCACCATCACAGGCACGACTACAAGCGATTCTTGAGTATCGGAATCTATTGCCCGCAGAAGGGTTCGAAGAGATTCAGAATAGAGCAATAGCAAATTATACAGAGAAGTGTCAGTGCAATGCCTCATAAATTGTATGTGCCAGCTTATCTCCAATACGCTTTCCACCCACAACAAGCGTGGAAATATCGGCCTCCGTCAAGCTCACGAGGTCTGCAATGGTTTTTAGCGCCAATAGAGCCGTCACGCGCTTCTCGCCCAGACCAGGAATCGCCGACAGCATTGCAGTTGCCGTTCCCACCGCTGTCTTATTGCCTTTCTTCACAGTGTTGAGAGCCGCTGTGAAGGTTGTCATCGCCGCAGTCGTAGCCGCAGCAAGCCCCTCCTCTGGTTGAAAGACAGTTGGGTCCGCTGCTAGTTGTGCAAGGAGTACTTCACACCAACGAGCGGTTTCCGCTATGGAAGCAGAGGCGAGTACCGGCATGCCGTAGCGCAGAATCAGGCGTGTTGTGAGTCGCTGTAGGAGCTCCTCTGTAGTGCGCCCACCACAGTACATATTGCTACCATTCAGTGACCAGGCACCTTCAAGTACATAGAGCACTGCAACTCCGGACCCGCGCACAGCCATCAAGCGCGCACGCTGTTCGCGATATCGGCCATCGGTGTTCGACGCAGCAAAATCTGCATGACTCTTGCGCTCGGCCACCAAAAGAGGTGCACCATCCGCGGTTTGAATCATGAAATCACCGACATCAAGGGCTGCGATTTTGAAGGACATGCCACGCTTCATAAGCTCTTGAATTAGCCCACGTTCGCGATTATCACACACCAATGTCAGCGACATTTGCAGGAACTCCAGGCTCTGCCTTTAAACCACTTGCCGCTGCGCGAATCACACGATACTGGTCTACCAGGCGCCCATGGTCGCCTGTCTCCATGTAATGATGAAGGACATCCGCGAATGCCTCCTGCACATTTACGTACACCGTTTCGGACCCACCATATTCATCAATCGACCAGTAGTGCTCGAAGATGGCGGGTAGTCGACGGAGCTCCAGTGCGGCACCTGGGCCACTGCACCATTCACTGCCCTTCTCATGCCACATGGCGATAGCCACGGGGTCCATTCGAATCGATTCTGGGCCCACCAGGCGCAGAAGACGTTCGGTTACATGTGTCGGTTTACCCGTACGTGCCTTGTACTCTGCCTCGAATGCTTCCGAGAAACAGAAGTCGCCATACGAATCATTGTACAGGATTGAAATACTCGTCGATGCTGAGGGAGAGGATGTCATCGTCTGCGAGGGGTTTTGCTTCGCTGCCATCTTGCGGTGCTTTCAGCTTGAGGTCGAGCGCTGATTCGTCAACTTTGATGATGCTCATTACAGAATGGTCTACCGTAAATCCCATCTCACGATGAAACGAGAACATGAGCTTGCGGTCAATTACAATTCCGTGCTCACTCATACTGCACGCGGTTAGGGTGATATGTGCATTCATTCGGTCATCCTGTGTCAAACGGTCGAACAATGCTTTTGCGGAATCCAGAATCAAATGAATGCCGTATAGGCGCGGCTCATCGTCTCCATTGTGAATCAGATAATAGATTTTCGATACACGTACCATCCCTTACAGTCCTCTACTCTGGGTCCACTTAGTACCAATGCTGCTGGTCAAACGTGGGGCCGAACATCCGCTCCAGACCGGGCACGGGTCCATAGAACGGGTCCTTACGCAAGCGCTCTGACTCAAACGGTATATTGCTGCCGTTCACGGGAAAGTATGGGTCAATGGCGGCATCGGTAATCTGCTTCTCCTTGTAACGGAACTCGATGTCAACGCGGTCATCGGCAGTGTTCACTACACGCTCTTCCACAACAGGGCCGGCATCATCACCCTCACGACGTTTGGGCTTGAGCTCATTCACCTCCCAGTGATTCGCACCTACGCGTGTGACTACGGGCTCCCAGTTAGGGTCATTCTCATATGCCTTGGCCACGAGCCCGGCCACCTCCTTGGCCTCGCGGCTCATCTTGCACTCCAGGTCGCCATCGCCATCCATACGGTTCTCACCGAACCGTGCTGCGGCTTCCCGTGCAGGGTCCTCCGACTTCAGCAACCCCATCGTCTCTGACTTCAGCTCACCCGCAGCAGTGAACCCCTCCTGCAGGCCACGATACTTAGCCCGTCGCTCATCCGATGACATCGGCTTGTCTGCCCAATCAAACGTGCGCTGCTCAAGAATCATGTTGAAGTTCTGACGGGGAACCACCATGCGCCCATCGCGTTCATAACCAAAGACGCGCGAAAACTCGTAGTCATCCACCTTGTTGATGGGGGTCTTCGCATATGTCTCCTCGTGTAAGTCATTCTCCTGTACGACAGTTACAGAACCTGTAAGGACAGGCAGGGGGCAGCCGGATGCCGCACGCCATTGCTGGAAAGCATTCATATCGGGAAAGCTGTAGCCCGGTGCCTTCAGTGAACCATCTGTTTGCTGGTCGAGCTGTCGCGGGCATCCGCGGCTGCGAGAAGACCATATCATATACACAAAAACAATCACTGCAACAAGTGCCACTAGCGAACCAACAATAACCCATGTACTACGGTTCAGGTTCCCAATATTCGATGACGATGACGTTCCAAATGATGCGATATTCGGCATTCCTCTTCTGTGGGCAGCGTATTTTGCCCGCCATAAGCAGAGAATGGTTAACTCCCACCGCCGCTCCAGCAGTGGCCGCGGCAGCGGTCGCGGTCGCGTTCTTCACATGACATCGAAAGAGCAGTTCTCTGAACTGCAGAAACTCATCGGTGACGGTCCTATCACGTATGTGCTTGTGTATTCTGTCACATGTCCGCATTGCCATACCTACAAACCCATATGGACGGAACTCTGTCAGATGAAGGGTAAGAAGGCGAATCTTGTGAGTATGGAGGCATCCACGTATGATGAGATACCTCTCTCCAAGAAGAAGCCGGTGTCGGGTGTACCCACTGTTCTGTATGTTGACAAGTCAGGGCAGATTTCCGAGGTGTCCGAACCCCGCAATCGTGAGGTGATGACGAATGCCGTGAAGATGGGTGTTCCTGAGCCCGTGGCCGCTGCAAATGTTGTGGAGCCGGCTCTGCCCGTGTCGAAGGCAACTGCTGTTTCCACTGAGAATAAGAATGAAGCAGAATCAGCGACAGCAATGTCTTCCAATCTCTTCCGCGTTACTGCTCCTCCTGCATCTTCATCGGAGATTGCCGCAAATGTCGCCCGTCGTGTAGCCACGCCAATTCCCGGCACACAGGTTCGCGAGAGCGAGCTGCGCCCTCTTCCCGCAGGTGTGGTGCAGAGCGGTGGCAACCCGTGGTCCGCATTCGTCTCCGTTGCACGCCAGGCTGCTCCTGCTGCGATGCTGCTCGGTGCATACGCTATCTCTCGCTCTTCCGGCCTGGGTCGCTCTACACGCCGTCATCGTTCTCGTCGCAATCGCCGCCGCTCTCACAGACGTCGGTAAAAATTTGACCCCTCAGGGCCGCCAACAAACGGCCCAGTAGGATGCTTTCTACCTCAACTCCGCTCTGTTTTCAGATACTCAGTGCCACCACAAAAGATGTGTTTGGCGCGGACTATCGCATCACACTGTTCGGTGCTACGGCCACCGGTAAATCCGTGAGCCTCGATGTCACCGGTTTCGAGCCGTACTTCTATGTGCAGCTGCCAGATGATTGGACCCAGAAGGACCGTAATGCGTACCAACGCTACCTCTGCGGTCATCTGTCGGATACCGATGTTGAGAAGGTGACACTCACGATTGAACAGCATCGTTCCTTCTGGGACTTTACCAACAATCGCACTTTCTCGTTCCTGAAGGTGCAAACACAAACCAAGAAACTCTGGACCGCACTGCGCGATGTATGCATGGACCGTGAAACCGCGCTGCCGATTCCTCTGCCACTTGGTGTTATTCGCGCTGGTGCAAAGGGCCAGGTCACTCTGCGAGTCTTCGAGGCCAACATCGACCCGATGCTGCGCTTCTTCCATCTACGCGAGCTCAAGCCCGCTGGCTGGGCTACGGTACCAGGCGACCAGTGGGAGCATGCCGATGATGCATCGACTACGACTGCTATCCAGGCCACTGCTGTATGGGACTCCGTATCTCCCGCCGAAGAAGCCATACAGCTCAGCTCTGCACCCCTCAAGGTGATGAGCTGGGATATTGAGTGTACGAGCAGTCACGGTGATTTCCCTCTGGCCGTCAAGACCTGGAGAAAGCCGGCACGCGAGCTCGTGGAACAGCGGCTGACCGACTGGGCGGAGGTGAGTGCAGCAATTTCAACGGCGGCAATAGATGGCACGGGCCCATTGAGTCGCATCTACTTCCCATCGGCAGAGACTGCAGCACGTGAAATAAAACTGGGCCTCAAGGCCGTGGAGCGCGGATGGGACCGTGCTGCCGCTGCAATCAATTCAGGCGATGAGAATGCGATTGACGTAGTAGACCAGCTACTGTCGGCCAATCTACCTGCACCTGCGGGCGACCCCATCATCCAGATTGGTGCAGTGGTCTATGTGAATGCCAAGCCCGTTCGCAAGGATATCTTCGTTCTCGGCTCTTGTACGAAGCTGCCCTCACCTTCCGGTGGTCCGCCCACGCATACACACAGCTGTGCAACTGAGGCGGCACTCATTCGTGCATGGTGTAAGTCGATTCGCGAGATTGACCCTGACATCATGGTTGGGTACAACATCTTCGGCTTTGACGAAAAATACTTGTGGGACCGTGCTGTGGTGAATGGATGCAGTCGCGAGCTCACGGCGTTCGGTCGCGCGACAGATAAGCCCGTGCGCCTGGTGGAGAAGTTCCTCAGCAGTAGCGCAATGGGTGACAATACCTTCTACGTTATCCAGGCCGATGGCCGCCTGCATATTGACTTGCTGGCCTACGTTCGTCGCAATGCAGTCCTAGACTCCTACAGCCTCGATAATGTGACCGCTACGTTCATGTCCGGCGGTGTATCGAAGCCGCCGCAGCACGCCCCCACGTCAGATGAGCCGGACCGGTGGGCGATTCACACCAAGTCCACCAAGGGCACGATTGCAGGGCGCTACATTGTTATGATGGATGAGGACAATGACGTCATCGGCGATAAGCTCGAGGTGGTTGCCGTTGAGCCGAAGGTGCTCTACGTGCGCGGACCCGAACTCGGCACAGCTCTGGAGGAGCACGGTCCTCCCCCTGTGCGCTGGTCGCAGTCGAAGGACGATGTCAGCCCAAAGGATATCTTCCGCCTGCATGCCGGTGGGCCGGCTGACCGTGCGCGTGTAGCCAAGTACTGTATCCAGGATTGTGACCTCGTCATGGAGCTGATGCAGAAGCTGGAGGTGCTGAACAATTCAGTGGCTATGGCCAATGTCTGCTGGGTGCCGGTGGAGTACATCTTCACACGCGGTCAAGGCATCAAGTCCGAGTCGCTCGTGTTCTACGAGTGTCGCAAGGAGGGACAGCTCATTCCAGTTCTGCCCGCACCTCCGCAGCGCCGAGATGAGTCAGACCCAAATATCGCAGAAGTGCCGGAAATCGTCAATGGTGATGACAACGAGGGCTACGAGGGCGCGATTGTGCTGAATCCGCTGTCTGGTATCTATCTGGATGACGAGCCCGTGGCCGCGCTGGATTTCAGCTCACTGTACCCGTCTTCCATTATTAGCGAGAACCTGAGCCATGATTCCCTTGTGTGGGTGAAAGACTATGACAAGGCCGGTAACTTCGTCTGTGTCAAGGAGGGTTCCGATGAGTATGACAATCTGTCAGACTGCGACTATCTCGAGGTAGACTACGATATTCTGAAGCCGGACCCAGCGCAGAGTCATAAGAAGCACCCCGACCTGATTCCGATGGGGCGCCGTGTCTGTCGGTATGCACAGCCCCGTGACGGTTCGAAGTCGACGCTGCCGAAGATTCTGATGATGTTGCTCGGTCAGCGCAAGGCAGTGCGCAAGCTCGCAGAGAAGGAGACGGATGAGTTCCGTGCTGCGCTACTCGATGCTCAGCAACTTGCCTACAAGCTGACGGCGAACTCGCTCTATGGTCAGCTGGGTTCGAACACATCCAAGATTCGCCGCAAGTGTGTGGCCGCGTCGACGACAGGTCACGGTCGTCAGCAGCTCCTATTCTCGAAGGCGTGCATTGAGCAGGCCTATGGGCCAGCGGCTGGTGACCCACGGTGCTCGGCTGTCTGTGTGTACGGCGATACGGACTCTGTATTCATCAGTTTCCGGCCCAAGGACCCCGTCACAGGAGAACGTCTCCGTGGTCGACCGGCACAGGAGGCGGCCAAGGCACTGGCCATGGAGGCCGGTAAGAAGATTTCAGGGGCACTCAAGCCTCCCCATGACTTCGAGTTCGATAAGATGTTCCGCTGCTTCTGTCTGCTATCCAAGAAGCGCTATGTCGGTGATATGACAGAGGGTGGCCTCGAGGATGACGACTATCATCGTAAGTCGATGGGTATTGTGATGAAGCGTCGAGACAATGCACCGATTGTAAAGTATGTGTATGGCGGCGCGATTGAGAATATTCTGGTAAAGCGTGATATTCGCGGAGCATTCGAGTTCGTCCGCCGTGCAATCACAGAGCTCTTGGCCGGTAAGTTCTCTCTGAATCGTCTGACAATCACCAAGTCCCTTCGTGCAGAATACAAGTGCAGCCCACCGGCCCACAAGGTGCTCGCGGACCGTATTGGTAAGCGTGACCCAGGAAACAAACCATCCTCGAATGACCGTATTCCATTCGTCTACTTCGCCATCAAGGGGCAGAAGGCACCTGAGAACCAGGGCGACCGTGTGGAGACACCCACCTATATGCGCGAAAAGGGTCTCAAGCCCGATTATGTCTTCTATATTACAAATCAGATTGCAAAGCCAGTGTCACAGGTGTTCGGCCTCGTAGTCGAACAGCTTCCTGGTTTCAAACAGCACATGCTTACAGATATCAAGTACACCAAGAAGAAGGCGGACCCCACGGAAACACGTGAGCGAATTGCAGAGGAGCTGCTGTTCGGCGACCTCATTCGTGATGCGCAGCGTGAAGCATCAGGGATGAAGGATTTGCGCTCGTTCTTCCTTGTCAAAAAGTAAAAAAACACTTCTTACACTCTATTCTCAGAACGACCGGCCTCGTGTGCAGCAATAGCCGCTGCCTCTGTTCGCGGCATCCCATGTTTTTGCGCAACAGTTGCCAAGGCCAACCATGATTTTGGCCGTGCACCCTTCTCAATCAGGAGAGTGGCAATACTGTCCATGCGTGCACGTACAGCATACGCCAGAGCACTGTGTTTGGTGACGTTGCGATGATTGATGGTGGCGCCTGCTTCAATCAATAGCTCTGCCGATTTTGTGTATCCATGCAGATTATCTGCACTTTCGTCATGGGCAGAAGCACACACAGTCATCAGCGGAGTATCACCGGTGGCGTTCGGCAGATTTATATCAGCACCCGCTTCCAGTAACATGCGCACCGCTTCAGGGTAGGGATAGCCCGCAGCGATGTTCAGCGCAGTGTCACCACCACTGTCTGCAACATTCAAGATAGAGCTATCGATTAGTCGTGGAATTAGGGGAGTCACGATGTCTCCTGTACATGCGAACATGAGTGCAGTCCAGCCATTGGGGTCTCTGATTGTGATATTTGCCTCCATATCGAGCAGCATTTCTGCGGCTGCCATATTTTCACTCTGAACAGCAATCATCAACGCAGTTTTACCGGCGGTGTCACGTGCATTTACAGGAGCACCGGCTTCACGCAGAACTCGGATAGCTGTCGTGTTGCCAACATAGGCTGCAGTACCGAGCAGTGTTCGTCCTTCACGTCGTTCGGTGCGCTGATAGATATCCAACGGTTTCAGGACTGAAACGGCACGTCGAATTTCTCCCTCTGGAGTGCGTTTTGCCAGAATCATGTTGACAACGCGGTCGAATTCAGGAGGGCCCAGCGGTTCTCCAGATGACCGACGGCGCTGCATAACCTTACTGACGAGTTCACGCATGCGGGCGACCTTCTCTGGATTTGCAGAAGCGGCGGCCTCTGTAGTGAGCCAGTCCTCAACCGTGCCATACAAGTCCACTGCGAACGCGGGATTAATCTCAGGAGCGGTTGATGCGACGAGTCGTGTTAGCTCATCACCTTCAGCTGGCAGCGACCGACACAGCAGATTGAAATGCACCCCTGGGAACTTCTTGAAGAGGTCGAGCTGGGTGATATCAACACCGCCGTGTTTGCGAATCGCGCGAATATCCATCTTTTTCAAATCGGTGGGATACACAGCACCGTCAAACGCCTTGTATGCCTGTGACCGAGGAGTAAAATAGCGCTCCTCTGCAATTCCGGTCGGGTCTTTTAGAATCACATCATTATCAATGGGAATCGGCATTAGACCAGATGGCTCAACAAAATCCTGCATGTCACTGAATGCAGACAGCAGTGTCAGCGACAGCTTTGGCATGCGCTGCCCTTCTCTATAAATACGCAGGGGGCGACGAAAGATACTCTCCAGAAGCGCTTTGTTGGTTACGGGGCTTCGGAAATAGGGTGCATAGGAGGATGTCGTGATGGTTTTGTAGATGTGCGACGGAAGGATTGCGGACATGCCGCATTCCTCTGCCAAAACAAGGGTGCAGCCAGGTGGCACCACATCCTGCTCAGCACGAGGAACCAGCGCTTCCTCACCGTGCCCCAGTACTATATATGATTTTATCATTCTCCTTATTTTGTCCCGTGGAATTTATTCAAGAGTGAGCAGCGATTGTTGTATGGGCGCAGAATCATATAGGGCACGGCTATGGGTGCCCATGGCCCCAGGAATACACCATACATGGCATGCGTGGCTGTCTTGCTTATATCTTTTGTGGTGAACCAGCCATGAGCTGTTGCGACCACCGTGGACCCCACAATCGATGTAATCATGTACTGTGTCAGAGGATTCGGTGGCATCTTACATTACTGCAAGTAATGTACAGGGCTATCACCTTTTGTCTGCCGTACCTAAAGGTGACAGGTGCCGGGGTTAACAGGTAACACCGTACGATGACGTCAAAGACACAGACACCAGCACGTGGCCTCGCCAATATTGGCAACACCTGTTATCTTAACTCCGCGGTCCAGGCGCTGCGACATACCCGTGTATTCCGAGAGCTGTTCGGTTCTGATGCCTGGACTCGCTATCAGCATCCTGAGCGGCGTGGGCACGACCTGGCGTCCGCCTTTGCACAGATAATGCAGGGCTTTGCGAACACTGAGAAGACAACGCCGATTGGACCCGTAACTCTTGTGCACGCATTCATCCAGGTGGGTCAGGAGTTCAATGATGAGATTCGCTTCGGTGCACAGGCCGATGCAGCGGAGGCCGTGCAAATCATCATCGACAGCCTTCACACCTATCTAAGTCGCGAGGTGCGCATGGATATCACGGGTACGCCCCGCAGCCGTGAAACGGAGGAACTCATAAATGCGCACAAGAGCTGGATTGACTTCTTCCGCAAGGAGTACTCGGCCTTCCTGGATGAGTTCTACGGACAGACACAGACCTGTGTGACTTGCGACGGGTGTAAGGCACGGTCAGTGCGCTACGAGCCCTGGTGTGTGCTCAAGGTACCGATTCCTGGTGGAGACCGCGTAGGTGCGCCGGCTCCGACACTGCAAGAGTGCATTGCGGCCGCACTAGAGGAAGAGAAGCTCGAGGATTACTCGTGCGATGCATGTAAGGTGCGCGGCCCGGCCACCATCACGCATGCAATCAGCAAGTACCCAGAGACTATCATTCTGAGTCTTAAGCGGTTCACAAATGTGGGTGCCAAGATTCGCGCACGTATTCCCTATGACCCAGATGCAGTATCATTCCGTGAGCATTCAGCATGGGCCAGCATCCCAATGAAGACGGAGTATCGCGTTACAGCCACGATTGAGCATATGGGGTCGAGTCGCGGCGGACACTACTACATGCGTCAGCGGATTGGCGACGACTGGTTCGTGATGGACGATGCATCTGTTCATCTGTCGCCGAATGGTGGAGCAGCGGGCCCCGACACGTATATGCTTTTCTTGTCGCGGCGGTGAAAAGAGGCGCCCCTGATAGAGTATGAACGCGGCTGGAGCAAATATCACAATGCCCCGGTTCACAAACGCGACAGCGGCTTCCAATGTAGGTAGAATGGCTTCCAATATTGGTAAGATGGGGAGCAACACAGCGAAGACATTCAGCTCATCTACATCTGAGGTCGGTGCTTCTGTTGGTGGTATGTTGAGCGGTTGGGGTGGTCTCCTTTTGGTGCTCCTGGTGCTCGTTGTACTGTTTGCCGTGTACTACCAGACCATTGGCTACTACATCCAGATCGGTTGGGCCAAGCTCGGTTGGAGTCGCGCGCATGGTGAGCGTGTAGAGATTCAGGTGCCTGGTGGGCCTTCTGCGGAGCTGACTCCCGCCACGGACAGTGGGGCCAGCGGTTCCTCCATTGAGAAGAGTCTGAGCGGTGCGATGCAGCGCATTGAGTCCGATGTAGAGGCTGCACTCGGCGGTTCTGGCAGCGGTCGCAAAGAGGTGTTCAATGTGAGCCGCAACCTCTACACCTTCGGCGAGGCCGAACCTCTGTGTCGTGCATTCGGTGCCGAGTTGGCCACGTACGACCAGGTCAAGGCTGCATATGAGTCCGGTGCGGACTGGTGCAACTATGGCTGGACCAAGGGCCAGATGGCGGTCTACCCAACTCAGAAGGATACATATGAGAAGCTCCAGCACGGACCCGAGTCCGAGCGCATGTCATGCGGCCTGCCCGGTGTAAACGGCGGTTACTTCCCGAATGCGGAGCAGCGCTTCGGTGTGAATTGCTATGGTGTTCGCCCCGCCGAGTCCGCGCTGGATGAGCGTGTGCAGATGGAGGAGAAGCGCAACATTGCGTTCGACCGAGAGGTCAACAAATTCAAGGCGGAGCTTGACAGCATCGCCGTGAACCCATGGAATGAAAAACAGTGGTCGAATTAACGTCGCCCGCGATACTTCTTCTCCTCCTGTTCGAGAATATAGGGGTCAATCGCTTTGGGGTCCCGCATACGGAGTAGACTGCCCCTAGCATCTGTCTCCGGTTCTTCCTCTTCTTCGCCCTGAGGATACATTGCATCAACAATACTCATCTTTCTGCGAATCCATAGTGGCAGAAATGTGTGAATCTCCGTACGCCAATCATCGATGTTGACCTCCCATAGACGTTGGTCCGAGCCGAATACAGGGCGCAGCACCCGCTTTTCCCACTCTCGTAGGCTGAGGGTGTAGTTCACCCAATCATCCCAGTATTTCTCATCCTGCTCAGTCCATCCAACGGGCTTATCTGGTACATGTGTGGTACTAACGGCCCATGGCTCCGCACCGCGGTGGCGGGCTAGTATATAATGCAGAATCTGGCGCACCCACCGCTCTTCTGATAGCTCAGGCTCCAGTTTGTGTTCCCGCAACCATGCAGTCGTATACTCCACAATGGCCACCACATCATCCAACGCACACTCTCCATACCCATTCGGCGTAGTCAACGAAACCCAGGACATCATGATGACTATTCTAACCTGTTACTAGTTATTGTAACGGGGCGGGTGCTTTAGACCCATCTAGTGTCTTCTTCAAATATTCGGTCTCGCGTGCCTCGCGATGGTCATGGAGCCACTTTAGAAGACTCGCAACCTGTTCTGGTGACAGGCGTGCCTGCGTACCCCATGCAGGAATCTCTCGTTCAAGGTAGGCCCATGTTAGCCCCTCTGTTGTTTTGGATTTCTTAAGCTGCAGTGATGCCCCTGACACCTGAATCGTAGAGGCAGCCAGGCCCATCTGCTTCATGAGGCCGACAGCATTCTCCTCGTGTTTCGCGCGGAGTTGGCGCGCATTTGTCGCCTGTCGATTAAAGGACTCGACGAGATTGTCCATGTGCATCCAACCCCGGATGGAGGTTATGAGCTGCTGCTTTGGATCTGTGGAAGGTACAAGCGACATCTGTCAAAATCTCTAAGGTGCGCAGACACTCATGTTTCACTGTTTGGCCGCAGCAGCAATCGCCGCCGCTGCCATTTCCATGGGCGATGGCCCACCTGAGCGAATCACCATATAGGTTGTAACTACCGTACACACAAGCAGTACTAGGAAGAAGATACCGAGCCCAATAATCCACGGCAACATCGAATTCAGCACGTGACGCACGACGGGGTCAATCAGTTTCTGGAGAATCAACTGTTGTGTGGGCCGCTTCTCGAAATCCGATGCCCACTTGTCTGCAATTTCGAGGCCGAGCTCCTGGAGTGCCGAACGTGCCCGAGCTTCTCTGGCCGCAGTATCCATTGACCTATGCAAAGATTCCGGATGTCGCGTTACGACCGAAGTGCGTTAGTCGCTGTACAGGACAAGATGTCGGCACTCACACCTCCCAAGCGCACCACCGCGGGTTACTACGTAGCCCTGAGCTCTCCGGTTAAAGCGCCTGCTCTTCGATGGGCCGATGGCGCCTGGGTGCACAGTATGGAGTGGTCCACGTGGGCAAACACACAGCGCGCCCGCGTACTTGATGAGCTCGTCGCAAACCCGAAGTGGTTTTCGCGTCCACCCCGTCGTGATATTCTGGAGCCTATCTTTGGACCGTGGGATGCACGCAATATGCAGGGAAACTGGTTGTTTGCATGCAAGGTACCCGATGTGCCCGGTGAGGAGGACTCGAAGGGGTCGGCTGTGTGGAACCTCCAGGGTGTCATGATGAGTTCAACTGCGATTACTCCGGTGTGGGCGTTGACGGATGTTACCGTTGACGTACAACAGGACACTATCTCTCTATTTGGTGACGATGGTGATGGCGATACGATTGATGGTGGGGAGCACGAAGGAGAGACCCGCGAGATTCAGCTGGATGACCTGGAGGAGGCCCCGGCAGCTGCTGCACCGATGCGCATTCGCACCCGTGAATGGGAAGCCCGGAAATTCATGGCCAAGGAACGGGTTCGTGAAGCCCGCCTGAAGGCCCAGATTGCTGTACGCATGGCAAACAAGGAGGAATCCCGGTATTATGCGCAGTTCGGCGACCTCGATGAAACGGAATCTCATTTTAGCGAATATGACCTCACTGAGGATGAGGCGTCGGAATCCGAGGAGTCGACTGTAAACGAATGAACGAGTCTCCCGAAGAATTTTCCGCGAACACATCAGAACAATGTTTGACCAGAACCTCATCATCGGCCTCGTGGTCATCGCCGTTGTTGTCATGGCTGTCTACAGTTATTACCCCCGCATCCGCGCCATGCTCGGCGGCCGTGAGGGCTTCCAGAACGCTGCCGCTGGCGCTAAGAAGCCTGCAGGGTCTAAGCTGCTCGGTGTGAATGGTGGTGCTACAAATGGCGTGAAGGCTGATACGGAGGGCGCGGCAGCGGTTGCCGCTCCTCATGTTGCCAAGGCGCCTGCCCCTAAGGCAGAGGCCTTCGCTGACTTCGCCAGCTTCGATGGCGGTGCGATGGGCCCTGTCCCCATGGCTGCTGCCAAGAAGCCTCAGGGCTGCTACCCCCGTGAGCAGCTGAACCCTGCTGAGCTCCTGCCTCAGGATGATGCCAGCATGTGGGCGCAGATGAATCCCGCTGGTTCTGGTGACCTCCAGGGCAAGAACTTCCTGTCTGCGGGCGCCCTCATCGGTGTGAACACCGTTGGCCAGAGCATGCGCAACTCCAACCTCCAGCTGCGCGCCGAGCCCCCTAACCCTCAGGTTAGTGTCAGCCCTTGGCAGAACTCTACCATCGAACCGGACCTCTCCAGGCGGCCACTAGAGTAACCTATTTATATCACAAACTTTGAAAATCTTCATCTGTTTCGTACATCTCATTATGCCTGTCATAAATTCCAGGAATAGACGATAAATACTTATGTTCTCTCGTATCTGACTCAATCTCTGATACGAGTGTACTATGTAACTTCTCTTCAGATGCACCCCATACATCTGTTTGCAGAATTCGAATGACACGATAGCCGGCCTCTGCAGCTTTCCTCATTTTGTAGACATCTCTCTGCTGTGTTTCTGTGTGTGGTAGCCAATTACTCACCTGGCGGAAGTGTTGACCACCATCCATTTCTATAATGCACTTCCTGGATTCAATGCAGAAGTCAAATCGCAGCTTTTTCACTTTCTTACAATCATCCAACACAAACTGCCGTTTTAACTCAGGGTACAATGGCTTCAAATAGTCGTATAGTTTATTCTCGGTTTTATTTGTGCAAAGAGGACATCCTGTGCCATTGGTACATCGATTACTGGTAGATGTGCACCATTCATGTGCAGCGTTCACTGGGCAAACCCACCAATATGGCTTATCACAACCAGAAACAATATCGCTTGGCTTCACTGTTCCATTTTTTGTGGGGTGCCATTCTACAGCAATAGCTGGATGCGTATACTGTATAGTGCTATGCACACAGAACTTTTGACGGAACTTACAACAGTATGGGCATCCTGAACCTCGAATAGCCCTATCCGATATACGTGTCTGCCACTCATGTACACACCCATGTGAACATGTGTTGGGGCATGACCACCATATCTGCTTACAAGAACCTGGTGCACACTCTTCTGGTTTTATTTCCCCATTTTTTGTTGGATGCCATTCGGCAAGTAAATGCGGATGAGTGGTAACAATCGAATCGTGTATACACACCTTCTTATGATTAGAAGAGCAGAAGGGGCATCCAGCATCAACACCCCGCAGGATACGTTTTGATATCTCTGCCTCCCATTCGTGTGGACAACCATGTGGGCATGTCACATGACATAACCACCAAGCCTTCTTCTCAGACCCGAATGAATACTGGTCCGGTCGCCTGTCACCATTCTTGGTTGGATGCCATTGTGCCGCAATATCTGGATGTGTACCGACAATAGAAGTATGGATACATACCTTCTTTGTCAGCCTAGAACAATATGGGCAACCGTAATTCAGGCGACACCGATTTGATACCATTGTCTCCCATTCATGTGGACAGCCTTCTGGACAGGTTTTCGGACATAACCACCATACCTTCTTGGAGGAACCCTGTGAAACATGTTCCGGTCGAAAGTCTCCATTTCTGGTTGGATGCCACTCATCAGAAATGGAAGGATGTGTTATACTAATTGGAGTTGGAGGCATTTTACTACAAATTATGCAAGATATGCCAGTGTCAAATTTATATCCGTATCAAATCAGAGAACCGACCATGAACAGCCCATATGCACTTGTGTTAGGTGTACTCGGTGCCGGTGCCGCCGCCATGTTCATGAAGAAACAGAGCCATGATATGGCCCTCGTGGAGAGCACTGTAGACCATCAGAAATATCTGGTTCGCAATATGCCAGACAAACAGGATGCCGCTGACCGCCTGGCCCGCACACGTGGCAAGCTCCTGCGCCTGATGCGCGACCTGAAGGTAACGCACCCCGATAAGCCGTTTGTGCAGCAGATGATGCGCAACTTCGATGCCGACCCGTCACGCTTCTCAGAGTCGACTCCCGATGCCTCTTACACGAGCTATAGTGTGAATAAAGGTGAGAAGGTGTACATGTGTTTGCGCCAGAGAAATGAGCGCGAAGAGCTCGTCGATGAGAACATCATCACATTTGTGGCGCTTCACGAGATGGCCCACATTGGTACACATGAGGTCGGTCACACACCGCTTTTCTGGAACAACTTCGCATGGCTGCTCAAGCGTGCCGAAGAGATGCAGATATACGAATACCAGGACTTCTCAGCGCATCCCGTGGAATACTGTGGGATTCGCATTACGGACCAGCCGACATACAACAAGGGTGCTGATCCTGATGCCGATAAGTAAGCAGGCTTTGTTTGGAAAGCATGCGAGAATCCCATCTATTTGAATAGAGGACAATGAGTGTCACGATAGTCCCCATGCTGACAGATTTGCAGGGTGCGTGGGCTAACCTACAGGTGGAGTTCGCAGGCTCTGCACCTGAGACTATTGCTGATGTGATGCCATTTATGAGCGTGAATGATTTCAAGCGTGCTCTGTGGATTCACAAGGGTGGTGACCCCCGGTGGGCACCCGAGCGTGTATTCCTGGGTGTACGTGCACCAGGCGGTGGCATTCGCCCTATCGAGTTCCACTGGCCAACCTCCGTGAGTGGCGGTGGTGTAGACCTTGCAGACCCCCTTCCAGTGGCAAACAGGGTGCCCAATCCCGTTGTAATCCTTGAAACAGGCGAGCGCAATCCGCGTGTTGGTGCTACAATGGTTAGCGGGCTAATCCTGGAAGTGGCTCTGAGTCCAGAGATTCAGGCAACTGGGTCTATTCCAACTATAACCGCAATTCCACTCTACATGCTTGCACCAGGTGACCCTGATGAACTTTCACCTGCGATATTCGGTGGATTCTATCAGCTGTATTTTCCCTGGCTAACTGCCCCCGCACAGGTGCTCGATGCTGGGGGTTCAACATCCGCACATAAGGCCACCTATGCAGCTGTAGTCCCCTATATGGAAAATCGGTCGGGGCGCATACAAGTGGTGCAACGGGCACTCGCCAAACGTGTGGGTGGTACCGAGGCAGCGATGAGTACGATGGTGCGCCTCCGCTGGATACTGCCACCGCCTTCTGGTAAGCCGTCTTCCTTAGAAGAGGTTTTCTACGGTCTCCAAGCGACAGAGGAACTCCCGTTCATTCGCTATTTCCCACCCCAGGGTTCCGCAACACCCATTCTGAAGCTCGCACTCAAGCCATCGGGTCTCCCTGTACTCGACAATGAGCGTGTGTTCGCGACCTATCTCAATCAACCGGCACCACCTATGCGTGGCGGTGTCATTATGGCGCGTGTACCACTCGTATCACCGCATGTCGAAGTCGGTGCTGCGTTTACACTCTATATGTTTGAGGACGGGTCCTCTGACGTGACGTTTGAGGTCCCCCAGCGAGGTGCCACATACATCGCCGCGGTTGCAGCAGATGCACAGCGTCTTCTCAAATCCCTTATGACCTCGATTGGATTCGGCCCCGATGTTGAACCAACCCTTCGCGACATGCACGCAACATACAAGTGGCTGCATCCCAACCCGAAAGCGTCCCAGGCAATGACCACCGCGCGTATTCGGAATCGCGTAGCCGCTCTGACACCGTTCCTTGATATGAGCACTGCGGCTGCAACGGGCACAGAGATTGCAGCATTCAAGTGGCGCGCCGTATCTAACTATGAGGCGGAATCTGCACAGTTTGCCTTTATTACACAGGTTATTCTGGCAGACAAGGTGGTTGATGAGAATCCGGCGGATACACGCGCGCGCTATATTGCGGCCATTACGAAGGAGTTTGGCCTCGGTTCTGAAGCGGCGGATGAACTGCTCGAGGCATGGTACGAGCGGCGTGCACGCGCGGTTGCTCCTGCTGCGGGGCCTGGTGCTGGACCACTGGCCGTGGCGCGCCATTCCACGGGCACACAGATTACACTGTTTGGGTCGCATCCAGAATACAACATTGAGGTGATGGGGTGTGAGTCCTATATGGAACTCCAGCGGATTGTGAGCGTACTCGGTGTTCTCCTGGGTTCCTCCACTGCGGAGCTCTCCATTCAGCCACCGGCGCCGATTGTCGAGGTGGCCGCAGCAGCAGCAACCGTGAATGATACTGTTCCTCCTGCAGAAGGGTCGGCGATTGCCGCAACGGAGGCAGCAGAAGATGCGATGGATTTTGGAGAGCTTGACCCCGCTCTGGCTGCCCTTATGGCGGATTTGGGTTACGGCGGCGGCGAGGTTGAGGAAGAAGAAGAGGAGGTGGCAACAGAGGGCGGTGCACCTGCTCTATTGATTCAGGAGGAGGAGCCACCAGCCGCTGCTGCAGGAGGAACAATGGCTGCATCTGCAGTTGCACCAGACCTGGATGCCGCAGTTGCCGCTGTGGAGGAGGAATGCAGTGGTCGCCGTTGGCAACCTGGCGAGCCCGCACTTCGCGTACAGTCCGACTGGTATATGGCCCGCCTCAAAGCGAATGACAAGGTGATGTTCGGCTACACGCCTGACAAAACCAAGCGCACAAAGCTTTACAGTAAGTCGTGTCAGCGTCGCGATGGGCGCCAACCCACTATTATGTCACTGGCCGAATACAGTCGTGTTCGCCGCTGTTATGCGGATCGTGTGCGGTTCGTAGACCTCCCACCGCGCAAGATTACAGATTTGCCGCAGGATAAGTCCTATCATCCTAAGAAGACGTACCCTGATGAGTATTGGCTCACGGACCCCGAGACCGGTCTACCGCTTTGGTCGGTATACAACTATGAGAACAAGTCCCGCCCTGGTGAGTTCTCCTATCTGATGTGTGCTGAGCTCTGGTGTGACCGTGACAATCTGCCGATTCTTCGTTCGGAGTACGAGGGAACACAAGGTCGTGGGTTCAGCAAGCCCGTGAATACCTGCCCCTTCTGCGGCGGCGGCCCCATCCTCAATCTGGATAACCCGCAGCCAGGTGAGTCCATCATTGTTCGTCAGCCCAAAGAGAGCACCGGTAAGCTCCACCGTTTCATCGGCCTGATTCGCTTCAACAAGCACCCCGCTGGTTACCCTCTGCCGTGTTGCGATACGAGCCCACGTCTTCTGCGCAAGTATCTGGAAGCGGCATTCACGGGTCGCCTGGTGCTCGGTAAAGAGATTGCCTCTGAAGATGAGGAGGTGGATGCAGGTGATGGCGGTGACGAGATTGCCGAGCCAGGACCGGAACTCGAGCTCGATGCAGTGATTGCACCAGAGGGCGCCGGCATCGATTACCGCCAGCGCCTGGGGTCGATGCACACACAGTATATCCTTGGTGGTGATAAGGCACTGGAGGCCGGTAAAATCGGTCTGCTGCCACCGGCACTCGATACATTCTTCGGCCAGCACGGCCCGCGCTCGTTAATATCCAAGGGTATCCGCCCCACATTTGCGGAGGGGGCCACACTCTTTGTACGCGTTGGTGTCGATAATCGCAGCCGCACACCTGGGCTGAATCTGTTTGCCGGCCTCGCACCGTTGTTGGGCTTCGACTCCGCCGAATCGACCATGCGCGACATCATTCAGCGCCGTCTGGTACGTGCATTTGAATCCGCGAATTACGGTACTCTTGTGACAGAGTTCGCCGCAAAGTCCACGCTAACAACCGAGCAAATCAACAAATCCCTGGCCGAGTTCGCGGGGGAGTTCAAGTATAAGCTGGATGTGAACCGCGCGCACGTAGCCCGTCTGTACAAGGCATGGACTGCATATCTGAAATATCTGTCAGATACACGTGAGCCCAAACAGTTGCGCCATATCGAACATCTGTTGGCACAGCCAGGTGTGATTACACCTCGTGGTCTACTCTTGGTGGTACTAGAGCGTGTTGGTGACCGTATTCAGGTGGCGTGCCCTTCTTTCGGTATTCCCCAGGCATCTCTATTCGGCGACGTGCCCGTAGCATTCATGTGGCATGACCGCCGTGATAACAGTTGGGAACCCATTGTACTCTACAACGGTACAAAGGATGCTGTGCTTTTCTTTGGCGAGCGCTCTCCTGAATTGTCCGCGATTGGTCGCCCACTGCAGGCCTCTGTGCTGCAATGGATTCGCGAATGGCGCTCTTCATCCCGCGGGTGCGGCCGGCCCACACCACCTCCGCATGTATGGACCCCTGAGCGCGACACCCGTGGTCTCCCCCGTCTCTATAACCTGTTGTCGCGCAGCCGGCGATTCACTGTGTCGGCCCTTGTGCGTGACCGTTCGAATCGTCTTGCGGGTGTCATCGGCGGGGCGATGTTCATCCCATGTCTGGATGACGGTGTACTCGCGGACCAGATTCCGCGCGTGTTCGAAATCGAGGGAATCCCACAGATGCCGCTTGACCAGGCCCTGCGCTTCTATACAGAGTTGGCAACAGAGTATTCTGGGCTGACGCCCACCAAACTTCTGTGGCGCGAAGGGCAGATAATCGGTTTCAGTGTGGAAGCAGGTACAATGATTCCCACCGCATCTGCACCCATGGACTTTGCGTCGAGCCTGCCAAAGCAGCAGATGGACATGTTCCCTTGGGAACGTGATTCGTTGATTCTCCGTGCACCTGATGCACCGATTACCGCAGCGGGCCTCGAATCATCCGCATCTGTGGATGAGCAGCTGGCGGAGGCGTACCAGCATGTGCGTTTATCGGTGAGTCGTTGGTTCATTCGCGAGCCCGAGGGTATTGCGGCCAAGAGAGATCTGATGGCGCTCTTGAAAGCCAATCAGCCACTGTACGAGAAGCGTAAGCGCGCGGATATCTTACTCGAGCCATACATACGGGCAATGCTCGCGGTTGAACAGACTGACAAGCGCCGCACGATGTCACTGTTGCGCGTGGACTGTTTGTCGCTGCCAGAGGAGAGCTGTTCTGGCGCCTGCAGCTGGTCCGGCGGACGCTGTTTGATTCACACGCCTGTGCGCGACGCAGCAACGGACCCTGTGCGTATTTTCACGTCGCGGCTGAGCGATGAAATTATGCGCTATTCATGGCATCGCAAGGAGCTGTTTGAGGATGATGTGTTGACCATCCGCACACCGCGCGGACCGGTTCGTGTTGGCAATGAACTGTACGTGCCAGTGCAGCCCAAAACAACCGCGGCTTCTATTCTTACACGCCTTGGGTTTACTGGTACTGTCGCCCAACAGTTCCCTGAGGAGCTTCTGCAGTTTGAGGGGCTCGAAGAGGAGGCAAACATACCGTTGGCATCTCTCGCCGAACCAGAAGCAGCAGCCGCAGCATCTGGTCCACCATTGCCCGCATCATGGGTCGAGAAGAGTCTACAAATACCAACACCACCTCCTGGTATTGAGGATGTGGGTCGCCTCGCGTTCGCTGCGGGAACCGGTCGCGATATAGAAGAGTGGGAGAAGTTCATCAAGGCTCGTCGTGCAAAACTCGGACTCCCTGGTGAGCACTCGCGCCCTTTCCAGTGGTCTGTCCAAGATTTCTACGTGATTGCGATAATGACAATGAGCAATGTGCTGTTTGTTGGGCCTACTGCGGATGGTAGCAGTGTAACGGTGCGGCGGTGGATTCAGCCTTCTGGTATCAAACCCCCTGAGCCTGTCTATATGCTGTTGTGGGGAACCGACCAGTTGTTGGTCACACGTGGGCCAGGTACATACCGATTCCGTGCAAAAGAACTGCCTGCTGACTTACTGGCAGCGATTGATGCAGCGAGCCCTATGGCGGAAGAGGAAGCACGTGGTACTCTTACGGGTGTGATTGAAGAGGCTGCCGGTGCCGGCGAGAGCAAGGAAGAAGAAGACAACGGTCCAGAGATGCCTGCGCTCATACCGGCTGACGATGAGGGTGCAGGCGAGAGTAAGGAAGAAGCTTAACGGCGAACACCGAATAGAGGCACGGCGGGTGCAGGCTCCTCATCCTCCTCCGCCTCTTCCTCTTCAAAGAGGACCGGCTCCGTACACCCAGGAGTAGCCAGTGCGCGAGCACGTGCAGCCATCATACCGGCCACCTCATCATCAAGGAAATTCAGTTTTGCTACACGCCAACTCGAGTTGTTTGGATGCAAGACCACTAGAGCGAGCTCCGATACAGTGTAACCATAGTGCTTCTCAAGAATATAACGATAGACATTTAGCTGCAACGAATAATGCCAGTAGTTCGTGTCAGGTAGATGTGATACAGGGCCGAGTCCCGATTGATACTTGTTCTCCGTTTTGAGCTCCTCAATGCGCTTCCAGTCATAAATGGCCAGAGTGCCATCTGGTTTCATGTACACCATATCAATGGAACCAGCGACCTTGTGCTCCTCATCAAAGACGAGCCACTCTGTACGGAAGGGGGTGAACTTGGACCCGTGCTTCTTCTGGTAATCGAGATAGTACTCCCACTCAGCACCACCGGCAGGTGTCCAGCCATCGACAGTCATGCCCGCCCAGCCATCGTCCATGGACCATGCACAGTCAGATAGGGGGGCCTTGGTACGCTCACAATCCTTGATGAGTGCATACGGCATCGCATTGTAGAAGTGTTCGATATCCAAGTGCATACGGGTACCGGCCTCCGAAGATGCCTTGCCCTTATCGGCCCACTGCTGCTTGATTTGCTCCGCAGTGAGGCCGAAGTACTTGGACTCATACCACTTGGGCGACTTCATCATCTTCGCAATGCAGGCATCTGCATCGAAGTGACCGAAGAAATTATGGAGGAAACCCGTACAGGAGGTCCAACCTGCGCGGGTTCCATCGATAGTGTATGTATGTGACTCCTCCTCGAATTGAATACGGTCATCTCGGCCATGTTTGTTCAGCACAGCGAGGCGCTGCCAAGCAAGAGCTCCGTCGGTAATGGAAAGCGGCATTGTAGTGTCTTACTGACTGCACTGTCACATGGTTGTTGCGTCACCTTTAGTGATGGCGACCGCCAGGGCCACCACCAAACCGAGTGCCACCAGGGCCCAGCATGCGCTGCGTTCCACCAGGCCCCAGCATGTGCTGAGTACCACCAGGGCCAAGAGGAGGATGCCCAGGGCCAGGACGAGGACCAGGGCGAGGACCAGGATGAGGATGAGGCCCATGATGGGGGCGAGGCCACCATCCACCATTAGGATACCATGCACCACCGCTGCCACCGTTCCACCCCCACCAGGTCCATGGCCCCCACCACCACTCCTCCTCACGGGTAACATATGTTGGCTCACTAGATGCAGATGCACTGCGAGGCCACATCAGAATGACAACCAGCCCAAGAACCGCCGCGATTGTAACAACCAGAGCGCCAGTGTTCATTTCTATGTAGAGAATAGGAAATGTTGCGACCGTTAAAACAAACGGATTTTAGTGCCGTAAAACGGCTATTTCATGAAGCTTTTGACCCCAGTGAAGACAAACATCTTCACCCTGTATGGAAGCAGCGTCGCGAAGACGCCAGTCTCGGTATCTGGCGCGACGGCTGTCTCATGGGCGCGGCGCTTGTCCGTGGTACCATGCTCGAATATATCTGCGTAAGCACCGCCGCTCGGGGCGGTGGAATTGGAACGCAGCTTCTCCAGGCTGTTATGGCGTTGAGCCCTGCACTTCATCTCACACCCGTGAACGATCCTCGTGTCATTCGCTGGTATGAGAGTCAGGGATTTCGCCTTTCTTCTGTCCGAGGAGACCGGAAAGTCTACGCAAAACACCCGCACCAGCTGCGCTCCAAGGGGCCTATACCTGTGATGTCTCATGATGAGGAAGGCGACTGTGATCGCGATCGTGAAGGACCCGTTTCCCCCTCGAACCATGGCGTTGCCATGCATGTGCGCCTGCCGCGACTGTCAGTATAACCGCACCCAACCATGTCACAGAAGGCACATACCATGTGCGTATGAAGTATTCAAACGGTATATCATCGTATCGCTGTACAACTGGTGTCTGCTGGTATAAACGCAGGAAACGCCCGTAGGCCAACAGCACAAGTGCTGTCGCATACAGAGCCCGATAGTTCAAACAAAAGACAAAACTCCGTTGTTTGAAATACATTATTGACTCTCAAGAACGGTGGCCTTAAGCGAGCGACAAGCAGTAGGCGACTTACAAGCATTAAGCGAGTTCCATCATCCATTTTCCAACCTTGTTCTCACCACCCGCCACACTACCATCCAGGCGGATACCTACACCGAGCTCCGATGGTTCCGTGCCATTCGCGAATAGAATCTGGCCACCGGCCTCACGGATTGCAAGCACCATCTCACGGAAACGCTCATCCTTCTCGAACCGCTGGCGGAGATATGCACGATAAGCACCCTCCTTCTGCGCATCCCAGGCGGCCCTGTCATACGTGGCCTTGTACGCCTTCATCTTGTTTGCACCCGATGCCACACGAGTCATAGCCACCTGGTCATCCACCGACTTCTCCATGGCGCGTTCGCGCTCATCGCCACTTGGCATAGTCGCCATAATCTTCTCTCGCTCCTTGTCCCACTTAGCGTGCACGGCGCCCTCCACGCGGAAAATCTGCGGCCCAATCTCCGCCTTATCCGTGGCCAGCTGATACTTTGCCGATGCAATCGCAGCCTCTACACTAGGATACTTCACACTGGGATTGTGCATATCTGTGAGCTCCACCAGCGTACCGAGTGACATGTAGCGCGGCCAGTCAGCCAGAGCAGCGCCGATGCGCATATCAGGAGTGTGATTCGCGGCATTCACTACGAACTCCTTCGACATCGCAGGTGCCTCTGGGAGAGGAATGACGTCCTCAGGTGCAGGCATACCCATAATCGCCTCTGCGCTGGGTTTGATACCTGCATGAGCCTCTGATACAAAGGGCATCTGCTCCGTCAAGGCAGAGGGCGCCGCAGGTGTCTCCATGGGCGGCACAGGGCGCAAGTCTGCCCGGCGCTTCAGAACCCACCAACGATTCATGAAGGAGAGACGACGCATAGCATCCGACATGGCATATGTCTCTCCTGCAGCAGCCGCAGCATCCCATGTCTCATTGAACATCTGTGTAGATGCAGGCAGGCCCAGGGCCGCACACTCCTCTGGTGTCAACAGCTCGAGCCCAACTGTGGCCAACTGTGTCTGGATGTAGGGCCACGACATCAGATACTCCGTGTGACTCTCTCCCTGACTGATGAAGTCCACGTCAACAGCAAGGCCGAGGCCCGCTGCAGAGGGTGGCACAGAGGAACCAACACCACTGCCGTAGCGCTTCGTCATGGACCAGGCCTCCGTTTCGCCATCCTGGCCAACTGCATTACCCTTCATCACCGCACGAGCAATCGCGTCACCGTCCAAGCCGCAGCCAATGAAGTAGCCACCGACCTTGAGATTGTCTGCAACATTCATGAGGAATCCGGCCAGCGTGTTCTGGTCACGGCACATGTAGTGCAGTGCGAACATACATGAGACCACGTCGAAGCCACCGGAGCCAGGCCCACCAGCAGGGTCAAACACCATCCGCAGCACCTCCTGGTCCTCGCCTGTTGCACCGGCCTCACCTGTGCGCAGGTTACGCGCCGCATCCGCCTGAGCAAACGCCATGCGGGGAACGCGGTCGCGTCCACCGAGGGCTACCATCTTGTCCAGGAGCTTACGGTACGCACCATCTACAGGGTCGTTCAGTGCCGGTCCAACAACGTCGCAGCCGAATGCGAATCCGACGGGGATGGAAATCCACTTGCTGATGTCCTCACCGCGCCCCATCGCCAGGTCGCAGATGGTAGCGCCAGGTGTCAGTGTCTTTCGATACAGGAGGGAACGCTTGATGAAATCGTGGAAGTTGCGCAGGCACTGCACCTTCATCAGGTCACGAGCCGGAGCGCGGCGCATACTGTAGCCCATGGGAGCCACAATGGCATCCGGTGCAGCACAGTGCACAATGGTGCCCGTCTGAATCATGTCGGCCGTAACAGGATTGTGAATGGAGTTCCAGATGGAGTTCGCCACCCAGTCCGCATTCATCGTACCGCCCTTGCGACCAACGCCGGCCTGTTGGGCCAACCAGCGCTCCGTCTTGTCATGGCGGACACGCACGGGCTCCCAGCGCCAGCCAGGGGCGCGCTCAGGGTGATAGGCCATCTCGATAATCATGTCACTCTGGATAATGTCACCAGAGCGCGTGCAGCGAATCGCATCGCTGTCCGTATCGAGAGCTGTCGCCGCCTGCGTGGCGGCAGCAGGGTCCGCAGCACCCTCGCCAATGGCAACGTAGCAGATGGCCGCCATCGGGTCGCGTGGGTCCGTGGGCCGGAACTCTACCTCTCGCCACTCGCCCTCATCCAGAGAGGCCGGCAGCGCCTCACCCGCGAGCACGGTACGACGAGGGTCGGCAAACGCAACATCACGGTTGCTACCAACGAACAGACGCAGTGTCTTGTAGCGCACTGTGTGTCCAGCATCATCGCGATACTTGGACCCGATGGCATCCACACCTGTGGGCTTGCCGGACTTGTCGCGCTCACGGTCGACAATCACGAGGAAGTCAATCGTATTCTCATGGGGCGGCTTCCACTTCAGCTGCTCGTGCCATGTCCCACGTCCAATAGGCAGAGGCGCCGCATTCGGTGTGAAGATGAGGCCGTCTGTGTTGTACGGCGCCGACTTAGCGCTGCTGAGTGTGGCCGCCGCTGCATCGCGGAAGAGGTCCACGCCAGCGGCAGTACGGAAGGTCTTCATGCCAACCTGCAGGTCCTGTGCTGCAGGAACACCGCGCACCACCTGCTTTGCGGTTGCCAGGGCAGACACTGCAGCAGACATCGCTGCCTGACGGGTGTTGGCAGTTGCAGCGGAACCAAGCATCTCGCCAGCAATCATGAATGGCTGTGCCGCGATAGACGGGTCACCACGGGCCGCAAGGATATCAAAGGCGTAGTAGTGCGACGTACCCTTGCCGGTCTTATCCTTGCGGATCCACTCACCATCTAACACAGTACCACCCAGACTCTTGTCAGTCTCCTTGCCGGTGGCATAGACACGACCACCGCCGTCAATCAGGAACACGCGCCCTGCCTCATTCACAAACAGCAGACAGCGGAGTCCATCGGCCTTGTCCGTCACATTGTAGCCACCGGGCATCGTGCGAACGTTGGGGCTGCCTGGATCTGCATCGACGGCAATGTGACGACGCTCGAGCGTGGCGGGCTGTGGACCAGGGAACCGGAAAGGCGAGGGACCCGTGCGGTTTCGATTGCCACTGTTGGAACCACGATTGCGACCACCACCTGCTGCAGAAGCACCACCCAGTCCGAAGATGCCAGACACCGCATCGCGCACTGCATCGGCGCCCGCGTTACTCACGAGCACATAGGAGCGCTGGCGGCCCTGGAGCAGCCACGAGATGCCGCGCAGCACATTGCGCACAGCCAAGTCCGCTGCCATTCCCTCACGCTTCGCCGTCAGTTCAATCTCTGCCTCATAGCGTGCTGGTGCAGATGTGACGCGCGCCTCCTGGAACGTGCGCGCAGGGCGTCCGCTGGCATTCTCACGGACCATCGAGAGGTCAAAGCGAATGGGGACACCACCGGGTGCCACGAACTCGAAACGCTGAATCATGCGGAAATGTTTGCCGAGCTGGTCCCAACGACCAATCACCTCCTTCACGCGCTCATCATCGGCGGCGAGAGGCAGCTCACGCTTCAGCTTACCCTTCACCGCATAGCTGCCGAGCTGTACGGGCTCCGCGCCCTCAATATTCTCCTTTAGCATAGCCGTGAACGGCTTGTTTCCAAGACGATTATCACGGCAGTACGCCTGCACTACACCAGCCCCCTCGAGTGTAATGCGAATATCATTGCTCAAACAGATGTTGAGCTTCACCAGTTGCGGGTTTTCCCGCATACCAAGGCTCCGGAGGTATTGAATTACATCCTGCCATGCTGTGAGGTCCATTCCCGTTAGGGCGGCCTCGAACTCAGCACCTGGAGTCTTTGTCCAAAGCTCCCCCAGGCGGTTAAGTCCTTCTTGATCACTGCGTCGTAGGTCCATCGTACTCTATAGGGGGCGGCGAATGCCCCCACAGTCAAGTTTACGCCGGCAGGCTCTCATCATCCGCATAAACTCCCTTTGAGGTACCTTGGCCATTCAGAGATGCGAGCTGGCGCTGCCACTGCAGGGCTGACCACAGTTTCGCCTTGCTCTTTGTGTCAACGGCCACGCCATACGCAGCCAGGTCTGCGACCAACTCAGATACGGTTTGCGTGGCAGAGACCGATACAGGAGGGGCCCACGAGATACCCTTTCCAGCCATCAGGTGGGCCGCGGCCTGTGCAACGGGTACTGTGAATCCCGAAGGGCCAACAAGTGCACGCCCGGTCTCGCCATTGACATTCGCAACATCTCCACTCCCGCCTGTCATAGGATACATGGTGACCACTGCTGCAGTTGGCCACCATACTGCCACACGTATTCCGCGAACAACGCAGACATAGTCCATGAGGAGTGCTGTACGCTTCTTCTCACGCACCCCTGTCCAAAAGTCGGCGACAGGGTCACCGCCGCCGGCACGCAGGCGCAAGTCCTCCTCAATGTGCTTGCGCACCCAGCTCCGCGCACGCCCATTGTGAGACTTCCAGGATGCATCCAGTGTCAGAAGAAGCGACTGTGCCTCCTCCATCTCCATTGTGCGCCGACCAGCGGGCGTTGTTGCACGGTATAACGGGTCGGATAGCCATAAGACAAACGATACAACATCCGGAACGGTGCATGTCGTATCCTCTGCCCAGCCCGTTAGCCAGGATAGTGATTGAGGAGCAGGGGGTGTCACCGTTCTCTTCGGTAGCCCGATGGAACGATTTGCATTGCTCTGAATTGCAGCAGACAAATCGGCCCATGTAACAGTTTCCATAGTTCGCTGTGTGTTCATCGTTGCCTATATAGCAGAGCAATAGCCTTAAGCCGTTGTCACCCGCTCCTGCGCCAGTACGGCGTTGTTGTTCGCCACGAACTCGCGGAATGCCAGAAGCGCCTCAAATGCCTCCTGTGGAACTTCGCGCATATCAAAGAAGAGCCCACTGCGATTTTCGGACATCGCGACATTGAATCGACGTAGGATGCGCGCAATCTCAACAAACTCTGACTTGTTCATGGTTCGCATGGCTTCCACAAAGGCAGACCTCTCTGCATATTCTTCGGGGGACATCTTATGCTTCACGGGGGTTCCTCACAACGCTGCGGACCGCGGCTAGAAAGATTCATAGTCAGAGATATCGAGCACTGCACCGCTGACATGTTTCACTTGTATGACAACGCCAATCGACGTAGGTATAAAGCAGAAAGTGACATCCCCACCAATAGCCCCCGTCAGTGACGGGTGTGCAGAACGTTGTGTGGCAATCCAATCGCTTGCTAACCTCCACTGTGCTTCCGACAAAACAAAGGGCGGATTCATCTACCAATAGAGATAGAAGAGGCCTCTTAGACCAGGAACGGGTTTGTGAGCGCCAGGCCATCACGTACCACAAAGACCAAGTTCACGAGTCCGCGGTGCTTCGTTGTCAGGCGCACAATAAGCGTTGACGTACCATCTTTTTCCACCTGCAGGTCGGTGTGTGTGCGCGTCGAAAGCATGCGCAGGCAGTCGAACCGGTGACCGCCATCGTCGACTGATGGTATTGCATGTGTCAGTTCAATACGGAACCAGTCCGAATCCGGGAGAATTATGAAGCGGCCCACTGCATGATGTGTAACGCCGCCAGACTCAAAAGAGAATACACGTGTTGCACCGGCTTCGGCGAACCGGCGATTCACCAGTGTATCCCATGTAACACGTTGATTCAGGAGTTTGTTCGTGTTCACAAAATCCTGAATAAAGAGGTCGATAGCCAGTGCATCCGTCATTCTTAGAGTGCGCCCGCATAATTTGATGCAAGCCGGTACGCACATAGGGCTATTACAGTATAAGAGCGCCAAGCCTGGATGCGCGTTGTTAGCTTTTCGCCGAACCGCGATTCGAACTGATAATTGAAGAAATTGACTTGGCCAGCACGAACACGTGGTGGGGCGGCGTCACCCAGCAGAGAACTCTCTATAATTGTTATTGGGCATCGGTCCTCAAACAGGCGCCACGAGTACAATAATGATAATTCAAATAGGATAATCGTCAAAAGAATCCAGGGCCTCCCTGTAAAGAATGGTACAGCCACTAAACTCCAGATAAATAGAATATGAAGGGCCGCAAGTGTGTAGCCTGCTGCTTCTCTCAATTGCATATCTGCCTTACATTACTGCAAGAATTGGTAACATCTTACACCCTGTAAAGAACATCATACAATATGGGCGCAGCGTATTCCACTTTTGAAGTGAATCTGATTGTATCCAGCGTTCAAGAATCTGATTAAAATAAGCAAGTGATGATTTTCTCCATGAATTATATTCTCCACCCAAAAAATACCCCTCCATCATGGTAATAATACATCTATTGTCAAAAATAGGCCATGAAATAACAGTAACCAAATCTAGCAGGAACACTGATGCAAGCAGTATTAAATTACTAGTAATGAAAGGAGTAATTAACGCGAATAAAAACATTGCAACATGGACTGTTGCAATACTGTAACCAATCACTTTATTAAGTATCATCTCCCTACTCCACCTCTTTACTTTCGCCTGCACCGGAGTCAGACACCTCTTCCTCTCCTTCGCCCTCTGGAATAGCACTGAGTGCAGCAGTAGCAACAGCAGGCACAGGCTTTACCTCACCAGCAGCGGAGACAGGCTCCGTCTCAGGTACAGCGGGCTTCAGACTGACAGTCTCCCCCTCCGCCTTTGCATCTGCTGACGGCACAAGTCCCTCATACGTACCCACCGCCTGGATGAAGGCGTCGTTGTTCTGAAAGCGCGATCGCAGAATCTTCACACGGATACCCTGGCCGACCTGCAGATTATCGAACTCCTGATTGCCGAGGTGCAGGTCACGCGGCACCAGAATGCGCATCGCCTCGCGCACACGCCCCTGGTCCACAATGAGTGCATAGGCGCCCAGCTTGTTCACCTTGAGCACACGGGCGTCCACCAGCTGATTGGCATGCGGCAACAGACACGCGACCTTCACTTTGCAGTGATACAAGAAATCGCCTGTGAAGCGCCCATGCTCAGCCTGCCCCATCGAGCGCGCAAGAATCTGCGTCGAACCGGGACGAACATAGCCATGCGTACAGCATACACCCTCGAGCTCCTTGCGAATCTTCTTCACTAGGAACTCGTCGATATTCGCCGCTGCATCGCGCAATTCCGTGGGCGCAACCGGAATACGCCGGTCAAGATATACGGGTTTGAACAGAGACATCGTAATTGCCTTTGCTGCCATTCACTAATCGGGGCTCACCTTTTGTACTCGCGCTTACTTCCGCCCTTTAAGCCCTGCGTATACCGCTGTCACGGCATCCATGAACCAACGGCGACCGCCAAGGCGACGTGCATCCAGTAAACGGCAGAGCACCTCCATATACAAACACAGTGGTTGGAGTGTCATATCCTCGAGATGTGCTGGCATGAGAGCGCGGGACTTGTCCTCTGTTCCTTCTGCTGCATCATCGGGGAGCATCAGTGGGCCAAGGACAGGGTCCATTTCACGTGCGGCAGCCTGCAGAATGCGCACACGAGGCTGGTGTTCGCCGAGATTTGACACGTTGATACAGCCTGCGCCGACCGTACTTGTCTTCTTGCCTTTTGTGGTGTCAAGCGTCTTGAAGAACAGCTTCTCGCCCTTGGCGGACAGGAATCCGAAGAGTGGCCCTGTCTCATCAGGATAGGACAGCGGCTTGTTACCGAGCTGTTTCTCGACGATAGCCGCCATATTGGAAGGACAGGAGCCCCAACCGCCGCCGCCCGCGCTACGACAGAAGAGCTCGATAGCCATCGTTGCCGGATTGTAAATACGGATGGCTGTAATCTGCTTCGACATGAAGATATCAGGGCGCAGCACCTGCTGCAGAGCAGTCACGGGTTCCGACGCATCTGTTGTGCTCACAGCAAACTCAAGGAGCGCGCGCTGCTCTTCATAGGTGGTCATGCGGTCGAACCACCAACGGAGTGCTACCGCCTTCATCTCAGGAATAGCCTTGTAGCGCACAAGTAGCCATGCCCATAGGCGATTGGCAGTTGGCAGTGCAATGGCACCAGGTGCCCCATCTGTTTGCACAAATGAATACCAGTCACTCCATTGTTTGAGCAGTTTGGGGTCCAATCCTGAGGCAGCAACAGCAACAGCAGCAGCTTCCTCCTGTACTTGACCACCTGCACCGCCACCGCCTCCTCCTTCCGTTCCAGCTGCCCCAGCAGCCTTCTTGTGTGCAACCACCGCATCACGATATTCCTCCGCACGCCCCAGAACAGGCAGAGTAGGGTCCATGAACCGCCGACGTAACTGGAAGGCACGTGCATAGCGCAGTGACAGTGGGATGTCATTATCTGCGACCAAAACTGGCTGAAACACGAGGTACCCCGCTTTCTTCACCAAGAACCCCTCAACACCATCAGGGCGCGTCAGGCGAAATCGGCGACCATCAATCAGCTCCATGAGCGCCTCCTCTGCAATCTCCCACGGCAGGTCCGAGAAGATATCCTGCACCACTGTCTCAGGCACCATCACCTGGTCCTCAAACAGTCGGCGTACAATCTCTTGTTTGGACAGAATCAAGCGTCGTGCATCTGACACTGTAAATGTACTGGAGTCCAGATGCAGCCCCTCCTCAACCGTGCGAGCAACCGTTTTTGCACATTCATGGGCACATGCCTGGTAGTCACAATATGTAGTGAAGTCGCGGTCATTGATGGAGTATCCTTCAAGTTCCTCACCGGCCTCGTTACGCTCCTTTCGCTCATTCCCCTGTGCATCCACCTGTCGCCTGAGCGGCAGCCCCGCGAATGTAATGGCCTCGAGCTCCAGATTGCAATCCCATGCATGCTTCTTCAGAAGCCGTTGTACATGACCGACCATGAGCGCCTTCTCAATGGCAATGCGATACGCATACATATCCGCCGTCTCGAATGCGGGCGAACCATCTACACCTGGTCCAACGCGCATGGCATGCAGATAGATGAGTGTGTTATTCATCGACATTAGTGGCCGGCCAAGGCGCTCTTCGACGGCGCGAAGTGCCGTGTGCGAACAGTAGCGAATTGCGCGACCGATAATCTGTTCTGTACGATTCAAGTGATACCAAGAATCAATGACGTGCATCTCGCGCACACACTTCAAGTCGAGGCCTTCGGATGCGACCTGTGAACCGATGACGGCCTTCACACGGCTACCGAGAGGGCCCCATTCAGGGTCCTCCTCCCAGGTTGCAGCCTGACGTACGAGGCCCGCAAAATTCGGCGACAGTTCATCTTCGGATGTCAGCAGTACATAGCAGGCAGGGCGGAAAGGATGATTCGCTGGGCCGACCGCACCATGACCCGCACCATCGCGCTCACCGCAAAGAGCGCAAACAGGAGCAACCGGTGGTTGTGCATTCACCAACAGCGGCGCAATGGACCCGTCGGCCAGGCGTCTCTGGAACCCCGCACGCTCAAGCGCTATCGCCAGAGGCAGTGCACCACCCTTGATGTACCGACTGTAGGCGAAACAGATACCCTGTGCCTTCTTAATGGAGTCAACTACACGGGCCAGCTTCGGCGCATGTGTGCGCAGGCCCTCACCTGCAAAAACAGTGTCAACCGCAAAGGGGCCGCCCTCGAGCGGTTTCGGCGTGAATATGCGCAGTTTGTGTTTGCCACCACTGACCTTTGCACTTGTGAAATACGTATCCCATCCAGCACCGCCGTACATCATGTTGGGATAACTGATATTCGCCATTTGCATACGCTGGTCCAGCATGGCATCTGATATCTTGCCACCACCAACTGCTTCTTCTTCAGCTGCAGGCAGTGGCACATCGCCCTCTTCTGCTAACACAGGAGCCGATACAGCAGCAATCGCCCGTGTCGTACCCGCACGCAGCAGCTGCTCAGGCGGAGAACCAGGAATAGGCTCTGTAAACACAAGCGGGAGTGCATTGACTGCTGCCCGCTCACCTTCTGTGAACTCTACCGCGCGCTTCGTAGCAGACACCTCTGGCCATTCATCTGCAGGCCGTTCAGGCGAGTCCAACGGGCGCATACGCAGAGGGAAGGTATACGGGTTCTCACCGCGCATGTAACTCACATAACGACGCGCAAACTTCTCGAAGAAACGCGTGGGCGCCCCCGGTTTCAGTGCACCAGCCTTCGTGAACATGGCGTTTACAGGCAGAATCTTGGCATCGGACTTCACATCATTCATCCACAAATAATTCAGCAGCAGCACTATTTCAGGAGCGGCGTTGTACATGGGGGTAGCCGTCATCAGCATCAGGCGCAGGCCCTCCGCATTCAGGACGATTCGCTTCAACCATGGATTGAGAGCTTTACCACCCGCATTCTCCGCCGCTTCACCCGTGGTGGTTGCATCCTTTGCACCGATGTCGCCAGCCTCTGCTGCCGCGTCGCGGAGGTTGTGAGCCTCGTCAATGATGAGCAAGTGGTCCGAAAACTCACGACGCAGAAACTCATCTTCGGCTGCACGTCGCGCCTCTGCTGGCATAGAAGCAGCACCTGGCATATGTTTGGCCAGTGTACGTTCAATCCAGTTGGCAAACGCCTGATAGCCCGTTACAACATAGCGCGACCGGCGACTCTCCTCGACCTTGTATGCCACCTTCCGCAAATCGCGCTCCTGCATCAGACCCAGACGCTCAAGATATGCAGTTCCCGTGCACTGCTGTGTGGACCACTCACCGGCTGCATCATCCCAGCGCAGCTTCGACACATCGAACACCGTCTTCTTGAAATTCTCTTTGAGAGCTTGGGGCACAAGAACAATCACCTTCGACTGCGGCGCAAACTCCAGAAACTGCTCTGCCACCGTCACAGCCGTACACGTCTTACCAACACCGACACCATGGAACAGCAGTGTGCCGTTGTATGGCGTCATCGGGTGCATGAAGCGCGAAACAATGCGTTGGACAGGTGTCAGCTCGAATACTGCTGCGGCCGCGGAACTGCTGCATGGGTCAATGTCACCGGCAGCCACCCCCGCCGCGACGGCACGAGCCTCATAGAACTCACGCTTTCCAAAAATGCGCGCGGCGAATTCAGGGTCCGCTGGGTCCGGGTACAGGCCTGCCATCTCGTCGCGTTCCGCAACTGGGCCCGAAGGCCATGCAGCAGCACCGAGGTCCCCTGTTTCATCTTCCGGCTTTGCCTCGCGCTCCAGAAGAGTACGTGCGATGACATCACGCAACTTCGGCTTGGTCTCAGTCGCCCATGCCTGCGACACGAGCTCCTGCGTTTTCATGGACTTATACAGCTGCGTCCAATCCGTGGGTGCAGCACTCATCTCCTCTGCTGAGTAGCGGCAATTTTAGCCTCTACGCGATTCGCGGCAAGGCGCAGTGCGGCCCGCTTCTCGACAGAGTAAGGGCGAATGAGCGCCAAGGCTTCGTCCAGTGTGCACCAGCGCACGTCACTGATTTCACGAGCCTGGTCCGTATTCTCTGGATCCATGCGAACCTCGAGAGTCGGCGCCGCCTCGGCCAACCAATAGCGGTGCCGATAGTTGATGCTGTTGGAACCCCGATACTCCTCAATAATCGGACCGCCTTCCATTAATCGCAACATGGAGCGCTTGATACCGGCCTCCTCCTCCGTTTCACGCAGCGCGCATTCGAGCTCCGTTTCCGTAGTACTGCGCCGACCTTTCGGGAACCCCCATTCAGGCTCGGTCCATGACGTTTTCGATGCCGTGCAACAGGCAGTGAGAGCACCACGACTGCGCAACGCCTCGAACTTTGCACGGGCCTGTTCATATTCCTGAGAATAGCGCTTCGTTACAGGCCCATTCCAGAGGTCGCGCCATAGTGTTGGAAATACACCCGTCATGAGACGCTGCCGTTCTGCGAGCGTTGCCTGGTCCACAAGCGCCTGGATTCCAGCGGTGTCACGTGGGTCGTATTTTCCGCGCATAATCTCGATGTATCCGATACTAACACGACGGCGAATCATCAGCCACTGATTGGCAACAGCAGCACCCACAGGTCGCCGAAACGCAATAATGCCCAGAGATGTGATAGGCTCCGTGCACTCGCGAAAGAAATGTCCCGTTTTACCACAATTACTACACGTTGATGTCATTGTGCCCCCCTTACAGAGGAACCTCATTTGGCCGTTTAGACCCGAACTCACAGAAGCGCCGCCATCATCAGAGACGCGTCATGCATATACCACCGGAGATATGGGGCCCGATGTTCTGGGCCACACTGCATATCGTATCACTTGCATACCCCGACCAGCCTTCCTATGCAGAGAAACGTGCGGCAAAGGATTTCTACAATGCACTGCCGTACGTACTACCGTGCCCCGTCTGTCGCGACCATTTCGCCGAGATTCTCCAGGCGATTCCGGTGGAAACCTGGCTCGATAATCGCAAGAGCTTGACGGAGTGGGTGTGGATGGCACACAACCATGTAAATAAACGCTTGGGGAAGCGCGAGTTCACAATGGCGGAGTACCTGGAGGCCTATAACAAGATGGCCGAGCGCGGCCTGCCTATTCCACCGGCGAACCCCACTGCCGAGATATCCGATGCCGCGGTGCAATCCGCGTACATTCGTGGTGCCACGCATGCCGTGGGCACTGTTGTCGCACTCGGTATCGTCGGTGGCCTCCTGTGGGCTTCCTACAAGTCTAAGTAGTTGTGGACGTCTCTTCCTGACGGCGCCCGATAGCCGGCCACTGCACACAGGTGGCGGCCAGTGCCTCCATCAGCTGTGGGATATGTGCCCGAAGGGTCTCTGTCTTGAGCAGCACCGTGGGATACGCGGGTAAGAACAGCTGTACTGACTCAAACGGGTCTTCATCCAGTGTTAGCAGGTTGAAAATCCGGTACACGTATACGAGACACTGTTGGTATGACATGGTCTGAACATCGACTGTTGCACCATCCACGCTGCGTTCAGTGTAAATAGCCCGCACCAGATTTTCTCCGAGTTTCGTGATTTTGAGGAGGTCATCCAGGCTCGCATCATGTTGGAGTTGCCCCGTCTCGGAACGTCGGATAAAGCGAAACTCGATTGTGCGATGTGCCGGCATTACTGAACGAGTCTGCAACATCCTTAAATCGCAGCTATCACTAAGGGATTGCTAATGACGAAAAAGGTCAAAGTCGTGGAACTTCGCGCAGTGGCGTCCGATGCCGAGTTCGCAAAGAATGAGGGCAAGTTCTTCGAGGTGACACCAGAGGTCACTGTATTCAATGAGGATGTGGATGTGTACGCCATCCAGACAGACGAGGATGTGGCCGCCGGTGCACCTCGCAGGAAACTGTTGGCAAAGTTCCGCAAGAATGTGTTCAAACCCGAGCAGGTGCAGGTGGGCTGGGATGCTTTCCGTCTGCTTGCTATCCCGAGTCGCAATCGCGGTGCTGCGGCGGGTCCGATTGACCTCAAGGGCGTTTACTGGAGTCGACGCAAGCCCGTGGAGACCACTGGTTGGTCGACCCGGTATATGCAGAATGGCAAGGTCTCCAAGATGCGCGTCAACAATGTCGTGGCCAGCGGTGTCATTGGCAACTATGAGAAGACACCGTTTCTGGGGCAGCCGTGCCGTATGACGGGTTACACCCGCCGTGGTCTCAAACACTATCTGCACGGAATTCCTTATCTGGAGGCGATTGACCGTAAGTTCAAGGAGCTGGTACCCGACTCTCACAAGAAGCAGCTGGCCGAGGTGTCCAAGAAGCCGATGTACCAGATTAGCGATACCGCCTTCAGTACTCTGACGGTGAACATGAACTTCCGCACGGCTATGCACAAGGATGCGGGTGATTATAGACAGGGGTTCGGCAATCTGTCTGTCATTGAGTGGGGGAAGTACCATGGTGGCGAGACACTGTTCCCCCGTTTCAATGCCGCCTTCAATCTCCGCACAGGCGATTTCGTGGCGATGGACGTACACGAATGGCACTGCAATGCGCCGATTCATGAGACAAAGGAGGATGCCGCATTTAACCAGAGTATTCCCGATATTCGCACACGCGACGCTGCAACAGGTGTCGTCGGTAGTCAGGAGCGCTTCCAGCGCATTAGTTTTGTATGCTACTTCCGCGAGAAACTGGAGGAGTGTGTCGAGAAAGACACCAGCGACTATTACCAGAAGATTGATTTCAATCTGAAGGATGAGATTGCGAAGGCCAAAAAGAGCCCCGTGCCACGGTTGCCGATTCCTGGAATCACGGGCACTGTCGAGGAGGCACAAGCTGCAATGGCTACGTCGAAGGGTACGAAGGCTCGTGCAACGCGCAAAGCCCGTCGCGGAATTCGCTCAACTGCGAAACGCAGTCGCGATACAGAGGAACTCTAAACGCCGAGAATCAATAGATGGAATCACCCGAAACAGGCAAATCATGGACAGCCGAGATTGTGTTAGTTGCACTCATTGTCGGTTGGATATTGTATGAACTCTATGGTCGTACAGCGCTAACCTGGTTGACTGAGTGGTCGTCCTACATTCGTATGGTGGGCGGCTCATTGGTCATCATCTATCTCTGGTGGCAGCTCAAGGAGCGACCCTCCGAGTTCAAGGATACACTGTCGGCAGCGAAAGAGCTGATGGCACATACTGGCTATGTCTCTGGAACTACAACAAAGGAGAAGCGAAATGTCACGGGTCTGATGAAGAAGAAGGTAGCAGCAAGCCAGAGTTGGAAATGCGGTTCCTGTAACAACACACTCGATGAGACTTACGAGGTAGACCATAAAGTAGCGCTTTTCAACGGCGGTTCCAATGATATGTCGAATTTAGTCGCCCTTTGTCCGCAATGTCACCGATCTAAAAGTGTTGATGAGCGGATTGCGTCACAAAAGTGAAGCAACCATGTGAAACAGAGTGAACAGGTACGATGAAGACAATCACCCTCGACATTCAATCCACTCCTGTTACGTTCTATATTGGTAGGTCGCAACAGGAGAACCACTCGGTTCTCGACGATAAGAAGCCCACCGACCTCTGGTTCCATCTGGCCGACACCTCCTCCTGCCACGTGGTGGCGGTTCTGCCCGATGACTGTGACCGAAAGCTGCGCGGTGCCATTCTGCGTCGCGGTGCGGCTCTCTGCAAGCAGCATACCGCCAAGGTTGCCAGTCAACGCAATGTCCCTATCACGTACACCACAGTTGCAAACGTGGCAAAAGATACGGTGCCAGGGCGGGTTATTCTGCACGACAGCCACACAATCGTTGTCTGAGCACGAGAAAACCAGCGCGCACAGTAAGGATGTCGGACCCCATTGCAGGCGGACCCAAACAGGTGACAACATTTGGCGTGGCCGGAGCGTCACTCAGTTTTGTAAATAATATGGATATCCGCGGCGGCAAGTATCTCATCTATGCACTGGTCATCGGCATTGCCATTACAGTCCTCGTGATGGCGGCGGATGCCTTTTTCCCTTTCTTGCCAGCGAGCCCGATTGGCCCTTCTGCAGATGCCCGTGCAGGCAAGAGCTTTTGGCGTGACAGCACAGATGGCACCGATGAGAATCTGATTGTCCCGGCTTCTGCATCACCTACAAAGAGTCCGCATGTATATTCTATGTCTGTGCAGTTTGTGATTGGCGACAGTCGTACTCCGAACCTGGGGCGATTCCGGCATATCGTGCATCGCGGGTCGAACCCATGTGGTATCTCCGCACCTGCAGCCGGCTCCAGTGGACATGCAGGTATCCAGGCCAGCGACCTGCCGACTGATTCGGACCCTACATACAAGTCCAGCGGCCTCCCACCCATCATGAACCCTGGCCTCATGCTCGACCAGTACAAGAACGATGTGCACGTATTTGTTCATACGAATGGCAAGGAGAACGGGATGGATGTACTTTGGCTGGAATCTGTCACGGTCGCCGACCTCCCGCTACATACACCTATCACGCTCGGTGTGGTCTGCAACGGCAAACAGCTCGAGGTCTATCTGAACTGCCGCCTGTATAGCACTACACTCCTCAAGGGAACACCATATCTGCCCAAGGCCGATAATCAGTGGTTCGGTCGCTACTGCGCATACCCCATGTCGGGCCTCGTCAAGAACCTGATTCTCTGGCCAACAGCGCTCAACTCAACCGATTTCATCAAGATGTGTCGCAACCCGAAGTTCAATATGTCGGACTTGCCCTCCACATGCACAACGGCGGGTGGCAATTGCCCCGACACATCGTTGTTCGGCTCTATGAAGTCCGCAGTAACTGGCCAAGGACTCGCCACCTCACAAAAGGAAGCACTCGTCACCGGTGTTGCTTCAATGCTCCTATAATTGCGGAGCACACGATAGAGGATGTCAGACACGACAGCAACCGGCTTCGGTGGCGCGATTCTGGATTACGGGCGCAAGTTCACCGAGAATGCAACGCAGACACTCGGTGCAGCGGATCGCTCTTATGTGCTACCAGCCATTGCCGCAGTCATTGCTATCGCCATCATCATCATGATTATCTATGTCGCCATACAGTCTGGTGTTAGCAAACCCGCCAAGGCCATTATGGGTCCGATTGACCTGTATAATCCCAAGTCACCTGTTATCCTGGACCGCAATGCAACAAAGAATGCGATGGCCGCCAGTTACACGCTGTCCTACTATGTGAATATCACCGCAACCCCCGATATGCGCGCGACGGCCACCCCTTTCTTGATGTGGCCCGGTGTCTGGATGCTCGGCTACAACGCATCACAGGAGCAGCTGATGCTTACACAGGGCACTACCGCAGATGGGCCTAATTGGGGTGGTATCGACACCGTGACTCTGCCATCGGTCCCCATGCAGCGCTGGACACAGGTGACAATGGCGATGGAGGGTCGCTCCATGGACTTCTATCTGAACGGCAAGCTCATCAAGTCGCACAGCTTTGCCAATGTGCCGCCCTCCGCAGCTGCATCTATCATTTTGATGCCGAACAATCTGATGGGTCAGCTGGCCTACGTACAGGTGTGGCCCCGGCGCTTGACTGTAACAGAGGTCGAGAACAACTACATTGACACCTGTGATTCACGTGGTCGCCCCTACCTCGGCCCCGAACTCCTGCGCGCCATAAAGGATTTCAAAGCGCCCAATCTCTTCTGCCCGAACGGTGTTTGTGGTGGTAAGACCGTTGACGCAAATCCCTCGCAGCAGTGGGTCTTCCCGTATCAGTAAATCGCACTCCATGGATAGAGAATGGAGAAGACAACTGAGTTTGTGCAGCAAAACAGGGGTATTCTGAGTACCGTTGCTTTCCTGGCCGTCTGTATTGGCCTTGTGTACTTGGCCTACACCTATCTGTATCCCGAGGAGGACCCTACATACACGAAGTTTATGGAGGGCGAGGCAGATGCCCGCAAGCCGATTCATCTGAAGCGCGGTCGTGTGCCTGCCATCTATACCGGCGGTGACTTCACACTGTCCTTCTGGATTTACATCGATGACTGGAACTATCGCGTATCAGCCAGCAAGCTCCTGTTCGCCATCAGCCCCACAACTGTTGCTGCGCACAGTCGCAGCCCGCTCGTGGGTGTACTGACGCCCCTCAAGAATAGTCTCCTGGTGCGCGCGAATACAGTCAGCAGTGGTTCTGTGCCTGCCCCTGGATCGACCGGTACATCCAGCTCTGGTGCCCCCGATATCACCATCGAGAGCAATCTCCAGGCTCTGCTCAACCAGCAGACATCGATGTCGATGTTCGAGAACCCCATTGACACACCCTGCGATGTGAAGGAGGTGCCCCTCCAGCGCTGGGTCAACATCACCGTGGTCAGCAGCGGTCGCGTACTCGATGTCTACATGGACGGCAAGCTCAGCCGCAGTTGTGTGCTCGACAACGTGGTTCATGTGCCCCGCGGCCGTCTCCAGCTCCGCCTCGGCGAGTTCGGTGGTCGCTACTCCTCCATCCAGATGTGGACACAGCAGCTCACGCCCGATGCCATCTACGGTATCTACCAGATGGGCCCTACACAGACACAGCACGATATCTTCACAACGGTCGCAAAGTGGCTGAACATCAACGTCACATTCACCGGTTCCGCACCCGGTGAGGCAATCCCCACAGCAGCGGCCAATGATATGCGTCGTGCTCACAACGAGGCCGCGAGTATTTACGAGTCCGGTGACAAGGATGTTCGCCACCTTATTTCGCGCCTGTAATTGTGTAGTCAAACAATAGAGAATGGAGGCACTGAAGTCGGCGTACAACTACACGCTCGGAACATCGGCTCTCGCACAGCTGGTTCAGGTTGTCTTTCTGGTGCTCATAAGCTATACAGTGCTCGTCGCAGGTAAGAGCTTCATGGATGCGCTCACTACATACGGAGATTCCAGTGTAATGCTGCTACCGGACCTGTATGACGGCAGCCAGGTGATTTACCAGGACCCGAACCAGAAGGGCTCGAACACTATCTATCCCTCGGTGAACGCACCCAGCGGCCTCGAGTTCTCCTACAGCTGCTTCCTGCTGATTAATAAGACGACCTTCCAGGGCACTCAGAGCGGTCTCCGCCATGTGTTCCACAAGGGGTCGCCGGTCTATAAGCCACTCATGAGCCCTGGTGTGTTTGTCCGCAATAACGACAATGCACTGGTTGTCTACATGAATGAGTCCGCACACTGGGACACGTACTGTGAGATTCCGAATATTCCCGTGGGCAAGTTCTTCCACCTGGCAATTGTCGTGCGCAACATGGATGTCGACGTATATATCAACGGCAACGTCGCGCACCGCATGAAGCTCTCTTCTGTGCCCAAGCAGAATTTCGGCGATGTCTACGTGTTCAAGACAGAGACCTTCAGCGATGCCGCGTATGCCCCGGAGTCGCCTTTCCATGTTATGGGCACGGCCACCGGTCTTATCAGTCGTCTGCAGTACAGCGGCTACGCCCTCAACTACGAGCAGATTGACAAGATGATGCGCGCGGGCCCCTCTTCCAAGCTCGTGTCTGCGACACAGAATCTGCCCCCTTACCTGGCAGATGACTGGTGGGTCACTTACTACTCGGCCTAAGCTCCAACAACAGCAAAGTCCCTAGAACACACATTCGCCTATCTAAACCGGAATACAACGGTCTGGATAGAGGAATGCCTGGTGGAGGACAACTACCGCTTGTGGCGTATGGCAATCAGAATGCCTATGTGAACGGGAATCCCGAGATTACGAACTTCTACAAGGTCTTCAAACGCTATACGCACTTCAGTCAGGAACCGATTACGATTCCGATGGACGGCCCCAATGAGCTTGCGATGGATACACCGATTCGCATCCGCGCCAAGATTCCGCGCCATGCCGACCTCATGACCGACCTGTATTTCTTGTTCCGAGTCCCCGAGATGTTCAGCAAGCTGTTTGACAATGCACAGACAATTCCGGCATTCCGCTGGATTCACGCACTCGGTGCACTCATGATTGATAATGTGGCGATTTTCGTTGGTGGAACGAAGATTCAGGAGTTTCCAGGTGAGTGGCTCGTGGCACGGGCCACGATTGACTACCCGCCCGAAAAGTACGCCCGGTGGCGCGAGCTCGTCGGCGATATAGCGGAACTCAATGAGCCAGAGTGGGGTGTCTATGGCAAATCGCCGAACTATCCGTACCAGAAGGGGGAGTATCCGCATGTTGTATCAGACCCCGCCAATCCAACGGCCACCATGGCAGCAAGCACACCCGAACGTACACTCCGTGTCCCTCTGCCATTCTGGTTCACCGAGGGCACGGGTACCGCACTTCCGCTGGTTGCCCTACAGTACCACGACGTCGAGGTGCAGATTACCATGCGCACCATGCGGGAGATGTATCGAGTTATGGATATTGTGACCCAACGTGAACCTGTACGCTGCGGACGCAAGCTGAATATTGATACCGACCTACCTACATCCTATGACCCGACGAACCCCACAGCATATGATAATCTCACTCTCCAGAGCAACTACAGCAGTGATGCCGCCTGTAACCTGACCATCAAGAACTTCTATACGGATGTCGGTCAGCCAGTGCCGACGCTAGAGGGCTACAATCTCGAGCCACGCTTGGAGGGTAACTATGTGTATCTGACGGGCAAGGAACAGGTGATATTTGCCCAGCGCGAGCTCCAACACATTGTGCATCAGGTGCAGACATTCCGTTTCCCGAGTATTATTGGGCGTACAAAGCTGGACCTCGATGCACACAACATCATGCATCGCATTGTATTCTACGGTCGTCGGTCCGATGCCATTGAGAGCCGCAATGACTATATCAACCTGAGCAATTGGAAGAGCAAGTGTCAGGCACCGTATCGGCCGCTGTCAGCTGGTGCAACCGTCCCGAATTCCGGCCGCTTTGTGCCGTATACACAGTTTGATATCTTGCGGTCTGCGCGGCTCGTAATCGCCGGTAATGAGGTGTTTGAAGAGAAGGAGGCCAAGTATTTCGAGGTGCAGGCACCGTTCGCAACTACGGAAGGTGGGTCCGGCGGTCGGCGCTACCGACCGGATGAAGTCATGGGCCCGATTTACCAGCTGCCGTTTGCACTCCATGCATCAGACCACCAGCAACCCAGTGGTACACTGAACGCGAGCATGCTGCGCGAGATTCAGCTAGAGGTGAATCCGTGGACCCTCGACCCTGGTAGCAACTACACATATGACTTCACAGTGTTTGTGGAGAGTCTGAATCTGGTGAAATTCCAGAGTGGTATGGGCGGCTTGGCCTATGCGGTGTAAAACCTAAGATACAAGCAAGGAGATGCGTCACACGCGCAAGGCGTCGAAGATGCGAGAGCCGCTTCTGCTGCAGACATTCTGGACAGGAAAGCCATTGTCGCGCCTGGAACGCGCAGCGCTGCAGAGCTATGTCAACTGCGGTTACACGGTGGATATCTATACCTACAATCCGCTGTCTGAGTTCAACATACAGGTGCCCCAGACACCGCACATTCGCGTTCATGATGCTCGCACAATTCTGCCAGAAACAGCCCTGTTCACATATGCGGGGCGAGCCACCGTTGGTGCCCGTGAGGATGCCTACAGTTTCCTGCCATTCTCCGACCTGTTCCGGTTTACGATGCTCTACAAAAACGGCGGCGCCTGGATTGACCTCGATGTGTTCCTGACACGCCCGATTCCAGCTGCCGTTCTCAGGGCGCCATATGTCTTCAGCAGCGAGCGCACGATTCAGAAAGGTGCGTACAAGAAGGCGGAACCCGAGATTGTGGATATGGGCTTCATCAAGGTGCCTGGCCCGCAGAGCCCATTGATGACCTGGATTCTGGCCCATGTTCCCAATCCCCAGGCCCTGGCCGGTCTCAAGACACCGTTCGATTACATGAACGTGTACCGCAAGGGCATCCAGACACTAGGCCTAGAGCGTTTCGTGCTACCGGCGGATGCCTTTCTGCCACTCAACTGGTGGGATGTGAAGGAATCGTTTGCCGCGGGGGCGGGCAAACCCGGTACCTGCTACAATCCGAAGTATGGAACAGCGCCGTTCTGTGTCGACGTGCTCAAGCGCCGTGACGTGTACGGAGTGCACTGGTTCCGTGCCATTCTCCGCAAGAAGGGGCTGCCTTATGAGCGTGCGCAGAATCGAGCCGTGACCGACAATCTGTATGAAGCGATGATTCAACAGATTGAAGCGGATGCGGGGCTCGCACGAAACACCCTCTAAACAATGCCGGCCATGATGGTGTGGTGGCTGGCCATGCACAGAAGCTGTACGACAGCATGATTACAACCGACATAGTATGCGGCACACACTGTTAGGAAAAGGCCGAATGCTAACCATAAAAGATGGGGCGGGAGACGCATGGCGTAGTACAGGCCAATGAGAACAATCGCCAGAATTGCAAGTTGGTCGCACAGAAACGCTGCATCATCGTTGTACTCCCCGTCTGCATGATACCACCAGGAGGTGAATACGAGTGTTAGAAATGCAGCCGCGTAGGCCCACGCACCACGGAGAAGCGCATGAACAGCGTTTGTCACAAACAGGCTCGAGGTGAGCACCAGCAACATCTATTGATGGTCCAGAATAAGAATACGGGGTCCACATGAACAATCTTCATATTGACGGATACGCCTTCTTGCGGAAGTGGCTGTTTCCATACCCACCACTGCTGGTACGGGATATCCGCGAAGGCATGACAGCGGGTAAACAGGAGTTCACTGTGCGTGACACATGTGGGCTAGCGAAACGGGTTCTGCAGATGTTCCCCACACATCGCTATGGCGGCGCTGTATTTCGCCTTACACCGGCCACATGTCAGATGATGGACCCGCACTGCGAGTTCGAGTTGACAAGCAGGCTCGCAGTGACACCAGATGACAAAATACCGCTGACGATGCTGGTTGCACTGGACGATTACGTGGCGGTGGACCTGTGGCCCGGTTCACATCGCGATATCCGAAAGACGCGACAGGAGGACATGCCGCGCATTGAAGAGTATCAGGCGCGACTCTTTTTGTATGAAGGCGATGCCATCGTTATGCGCGGAGACCTGGTGCACGGGGGTGTTCGCGGCAATAATCATAAGCAGTGTGTCCTCATGATATACATCGACCACCCTGATTTTCCACGCGATCGCTTGGACTCATTCGTTTTGTATAGAGAGCCGAACGGCGATATGCGTGCGGCTATGATGCAGAACAAACCGATGTTACGCAACTAGTTCGGTGCGCAGTACCAGAGTATCAGCCCCTTCGTTGTGTGTGATGGTCACATGAAACGAATTGACCGGCGTATCCAGGATGAGGAAGCGTTCGCGAATCTCATGACGACTCTGATAGTGCTCGAGCATGCGCCGGTGCACGGGCGACTCTTGAAAGACATCGGCAATATAGTTGGGGTTACCGATGATGAGTGGTGAAAGTGGGCCGCGTACAGAGTGAACGTAGTTTGGCCCGTATCGTGCGGCAATGTAGTCGATGGGTGATTCCTGTTTTCTAGAAAGAGCACGGGAGGCATCTGCGTAGATGACAGACAAGGCAGGGCCGAATGGGCGTAACATCGTACTGCCGAACATTCGCAACCTGTTGGCGTATCACATTTGCAGAATATAAACGGGTGCAGTCGCTTTGATTAGCAAGATGGAGACAGATGGCTATGTTGTGTTACATGGATGGTGGGCCGATGCTGGTGGAACACTCGCGACGGCCAGCAAGTACCTCGATGCAGACAGTGGCCCGATTTTCAATGATAATCCAACGATGGGTCGCAATGACCGCAAGCGCATTCAGGCGACGGTTCCCAAGGTTGCCGTGCGTGCACTAACCAACACGCTACAAGCTAAATGGCCGAATCACCGTGTAGGCGGTGCCGTTGCCCTGCGCTCTCTCCCTGGCTGTCAGCGACAGGCCGCACACTGTGACTATATTCCTGATGACACATTTTTGGAATCATCGGATGATACGGTACCACTCCTGTTTCTGTTGGCACTTGAGGACGGTACGAAGCTGGATGTCTGGCCAGGCTCACATCGGCTCGTGAGGAATCCACGTGCTTCACGTCGGGTTCCACCCATTCTGCGTCGCACTCTGACACTGAATGCGGGTGATGCTGTTGTCTTTCGCGGGGACCTCGTGCACGCTGGTTCGAGTTATGATACAGCGAACACACGTATCCATGTCTACCTGGACAGCCCCTCTGTTCCACGGGACCCGAATCGCACCTGGATTGTCTATAAGCACGCTGACCCGCTGCTACAGGAGCGCATTGATGAGGTAACAGAATAGGTCTAAATTTCGGTGTCAATCGGTAGAGGATGCAGAACGGTCGTATTAATCTATCGTATCGCACACCGGCGGGATCCGTGCCCGGCCAGCCCAGCGGTGGGTCAGAGGACTTCAATCGCGCTTTCACTTTCCGTCAGGAGACGGCGGCTTCTGAGTCCGAGGATGCTATCCGTGGAAACGTGATGGCGACTCCGCTGAACCAGGCATATTTCAGTCCCGCGAATGTGCAGATTGTGCAGAACAAGATTCGCAAGGCGGTGTTCGACCGCAGTAACGGCGAGTTTGTGATTGATAATCAGTCGGCGGATGAGCTGATGATTGTCATGCGTGCGATGTATCTCCAGTATTGCAAGAACATGCCGACCCGGATTCCCGAGCAGATTGCCGAGCTGAATCAGATGGTCGCGGACTGGTGTGTGCCGAAGGTGTTGGCAGAGTGCTCGATGCACAAGACGTACCTGCATGACATCCAGAACCTGCCTGTCCCGATGCAGTCCCCTGTCTACATGTCTATGAAGGGTACGAAGTCGGCCACCCTGGACCGTTTCTTCTGAGAGAGTAGAACAATGCGTTACACGATATTATCACTGGTGACCCTGTTGTTAGTGCTAATGGTGGCTCAGACTCTATTTTTGAAGGAAGCATTTGCTGCTTCCGATGGTGGGGCCCTGATTCAGCTGGCCGCAAGCCGCCCGGCCTATTACGTGATGGCTGAACCTGTATATTAATACCAATCGCAAGTAGAGTATGGCTACTGTTCCGCCAGAAGTAACTGCATTAATCACTGCAGTTAAGGAATTACAGATTTCAGATGAGGATAAAAAAACTATTATAAGTCCTGCTGGTTTTATGAAGCTAGTTATTGACGGGAAGAAAGCATATAACCCTCTAGTTTTTTGGAAATTTGTGGCAGACGCTCGAACAAAACTTAGAGGACTGCAAAATACTAGAAAAATAACTCTGGGAATTAACACATCTATTAACGCATTGCTCGATAATTTAGTTAGATCCAGTGATGTTATCTCATCATCTAGTAGAATGTCATCAAATACTGGGCGCGAACAACCATCTGCAGTAAGAGTGCCTACTGGGGCCCCTGCACCTGGGGCAGGAGGTAATAATCCTGCTGCAGTGTTATCTGGTAGTAGTCGACCCGTTGAAAGGGCGATTGTAATGCAGTCAGCATCTGGCAGAGGTGGTGGCAGTACTAACCCTACATCAGCAGCAAGTGCAGCGTCTGGTAGCAGCAGACCACCTGTTGAACCAGCAGTTCAAAACAGTATGATGAGAAGAAGGGGCCCTACTATAGCAGCACTTACCCGCACTATGCCTGCAAATAGTACTGGTTCACCACAAGTAGGTGCCCATATGGTTCTTGGTGGCAGAGACTCACGTGCTAGTTCAGTAAATGTTGATGCCATATTAGCTAATATAGAAAGAGAAGGGCATACTGCACCTCAACCATGTGTTGCAACACAAGGACAGATAGATGCAATTGGAAATGCTGTTAATGCAATAGCTAATCTATATGCTGCAGCAAGTGGTCGCCAGTTAGTAATTGAATTTGCTGATACTGCTGCTACTGCTGCTATAGGTGGTCGACATGATAGTTTTAACTTTCAAGGAGGAGGTGCCCGCAAAAGCCGCAGGCACTCCGGCCTTCGCCGGCGCAAAACCCAGCGTCGTAAGTAGAGATGGGATTCTTTGGTGATCTGTTTGCACCAAAAACTACGACACCAGAAACAGTCGAGAGTGTAACAACCGGTATCGCTGCAGTTCAGGATCAGATTAATAAACTCAAGGCTGCGGTTGAAACTCTGAAGAACACATCCGTAGAGAAGACTGAAGTTGTAAACCAAGGCGGCGGTGCGCGTCGTTCAAAGAAGAGCCGTCGTCGCACCCTCAAAAACCGCCGTCGCAGGTAGAGAATGGACCCCGGTATCATGTATATGCGTATGACTAACTTTCTGAATCCTGACCCTAACAGTGTTCCCATGACTCGCGAGATTCACTTCGACCCTCGCGACCCGCGCCAAAAGAATCGCATCCGCGCTATCCGTGAGCGTGCGCGCAACGCTGGTGTTGATTATCATATTGTAAGTGTACCTGGTCGCGGTAACAAGCTCATTCTGCATGGTCCCCGCGGGTATATTATGCGTTCACTGAACGCCCGGTATGCTGGGGCTACGCACCGTCGTCGCTCTTCCTCTGGTCGTCGGTCCAGCACTCGTCGCCGTTCTTAAGCCTTTGCCTTCGTCTTCCTGACCACCTTCTTAATGCCCGTGCCCTTACTCTCCGCCACAGTCTGAGCACGTGCAGCATCCTTTGCCGCCCTGAATGCCGCGTACGCTGCATCGAACACATTCAGGTCCGCCGTCCACAGCTGCTCCGCCGTCTTCGCAGCCAGTGCATCCCGTGCCCCCTGTACAGTAGCCAGCTCTCCCTCGAGCTCCACAACCGCCTTCGCCTTCAGCCGGTCCACGCGCATGCGGAGCAGATACTCAAACGCCTTCAGTGAGTCACCATCCTCTGGTGCTGACAGAGGCGGCAGCGCGAGGCCCTTGAGACCCGCGAGCAGCTCGTCGTCCTCTGCATTCGCGACCACCAGCGACCCGTCCACCACCGCGCGGACAAAGCGGACCCGTGCATCGAGCTCCTTAATCTCCGCATCCAAGCGCGCCAGCTCCGACTCCTTGCGGCTCTCGTACCCCGCCAGACGCTGCATGTAGAACGTCTCCATGATTTCACCCACGGACTCGAAGCGGCGAATGTGTCCGTCCACATCGAACGCCACCATGTTGTTCAGACTCGTGGAGTTCACGAGCTTGAACCGCTTCTCGAACTCCTTGGGGAACGTGCGGGCCTCATGGTAATACTCAGGCTCGAGCTGCACGATGAACTCCACATCCACATCATTGTAGTTCTCCTGATAGTTCTTCACCAGGCGGGGACTCGATGCAGTCTCAGATGCAGCATCTCCCTTCTTTGCCTTGGCCTTCCCGCCCTTCGCGGCCGGCTCACCCGCCAGCAGCTCCTCCAGGAACGCCTTGTAATCCTTCGTCCAGAGACCCACCGGCAGCTCTGTGATGCGAACACGGTGTGTGTCATCATCCAGGAACTCGTAGCAGCCCTTCGTAATAACCTTGCGACCCTCCACGGACACGGTACCGCGGAACCCATCCCACCAGGGCACGAGCTTCGCGGTCGTCAGGTCTGCAATATCGCCAGCCAAGCGTCGACGGAGCGCAGACACAATATCAGCGGGGTTGTGACCGATAATATCCGTCGAGAAGCCCGTACCGATGCCGACCGCCCCGTTCACTAGGAGCAGAGGCAGCACAGGCATGTAATACTCCGGCTCCACCTTCTGACCATCGTCCTCTAGCCAGGAGAGTGCAGGGTCATCGGCCTTATGGATGAGCGCCGCCTGCACCGGCTCCAGAGCCGTGAAGATGTAACGGGGAGAAGCGGCATCCGCACCGCCCTGCAAGCGCGTACCGAACTGACCATTCGGAGCCAGGAGATTGATATTGTTCGACCCCACGAAGTTCTGCGCCATACCGACAATCGCACCTGTCAGCGACGTCTCACCATGATGGTACGCAGCCGTCTCCGAGACATAACCGGCCAACTGCGCCACCTTGATTTCCGACACGAGGTTGCGCTTGCGCGCGGCCCACAGAATCTTGCGCTGGCTCGGCTTGAGGCCGTCCATCACGTGGGGCAGTGAACGGAGATTGTCCGCATTCGAGAAGTGGATGAGCTCATCATTCACGAACCGCGTGTAAGACACCTTGGCACCGCCGGCAGGAACATCAATGACACGGTCGCGGTCATAGGTTGTCAGCCACTCCTTGCGGTCATCCGAGCGCTTCTTGTTGAAGGCGAGGTCGATATGGTCGTTCGACTCCTCATCCCACTGGAAGTCCACTGTGTTCATGGAGGTGAAGTACTCCCGCGCCTCTGCGGCCGTCGAGGTTCCCAAACCCTTGTAATACTTCACGTGCCAACCACGACCACCGTTTGCCTCAGGGGTCAGGAGCCACTTGTCATACTCCGACGCGGAGTAGAAGCAGAGAGTCTTGGCTCCCTTAGTGGCCTTGAGCAACGGCGTCATCAGACAGCAGAGGAAGCCGAGCTGCAGGAGCTCCGGCCACTCCGTGTGAAACAGATTGATGAGCAGGCCCTTGATGTGCGACCCGTCCACATCCTGATCCGTCATGATCATGACGCGACCATAGCGGAGCTGTGACACCGCCGTATACTTCCGCCCATGCTGAAGGCCGAGAATCTTCTTGATGCGCGTGAGCTCCTCGTTATCATTCTTCTTCTCCTCTGACACATCCTTCACGTTCAGCACCTTACCCTTGAGAGGGAAGACACCGAAGCGCTCACGCCCCACGACCTTGAGGCCCGAGATTGCCGTGGAAGCGGCGGAATCTCCCTCCGTCAGAATGAGCGTGCACTCGGCGGACTTGCCCGTACCGGCCCACGTGGCGTCCTCGAGCTTGGGGATACCGCGCACTGATGTGGTCTTGCGACCATCCACCTTCTTCGCCTCACGCGACATCTTCGCATCGAGTACGGCCTGTGCCTCCTCGAGGAGACCCCCCTCCTTGGCCAGGCGCTTGACGAATGCGTCCGACACCTTGAACACGGAACCGAACTTGTTGGCCGCGGTCGTCAGCGTCTCCTTGCTCTGGCTCTCGAACGACGGGTTCACAATCGTCGAGTTCACGAAGAAGGTGAGGGCATCCTTGAGCTGTGCGGGCTTGAGGTCCAGCTTCTTGCCAGGCCCCTCGCAGAAGGCACCGAGCACCGTGCGCGCCACCGCATCCACGTGCTTACCGCCACGGCGAGTGAAGATGCCATTGACGAAGGAGATGTGTCGGTCATCGGGCAGCGCCTCGGCATGGAGATGGCGTGAGAGCACCGCGGCAATCTCCCAACGGTCTCCCGCCTTCTCATAGAAGATGGGCACATCGTCATCTGCGAACAGGCGTGCATACTGCTCGAAGGAGGCCACAGGGATGTGAACCGCTGAACCGCCGACCGCAGAAGCCAGGAACACACGGCACCCGTTCGCTGCTGCGAGTGCGGCGGCATCCACGACACGCGTGCGGAGCACATCGAGCATGTCGGCCGGAATCTCGGAAAATCCAGGGAAGAAGCGCTCCACCTCAGGCGATGCACGAATCTCCGTGAACGGCTTTGCAGCACCGGCACACTTCTTCATCGACGGTTTACCGATGCTGCGCATGTTGTTGGTGAATGTCTGTTCATACAGAAACCGTGTGTCGCAGGTGCGAATCATGAACTCGCGGCTGTAGACATTGGCCAACTTGGCACCGTACCCGTTCTTACCACCCACCACCTTCTCCTCCTCATCATCGTAGTTGGACGATGTCAGGAGATGGCCGAAGATGAGCTCCGGAATCATGACCTTCTCCTCAGGATGCATGGTCACCGGAATGCCATCACCGTCATTCATCACCGCCAGCGTAGTAGGACTGACAGTGACCACAATCTGCGTCACGCGTCGGCTCTTCTCAGGCAGGCCCGCCTGGCGAACCACGTGGTCCAGCGCATTCACGACGAGCTCATCAAAGATTTTGTAGAGGCCAGGATTGTACGTCACCTCCCGCCACTCCATGCGCTTACTCTCTGCATTCCAGACCCAGCGATGCTCCTGGTGCGCCTCGCGTGACCCGATGTACGAGTCAGGGCGGTCCAGGATATGCTCAATGGGAGTCTTCTTCTTGTACTGTGTAGCGTCCATCGTACCTAGGGCAAGGGTGGGGGTCATGGGTGGTCAAATTTGCTGGGCTTTGCGGCCTTTGCTCGGAAACTCTGCACGGAAACTCCGTGCGGCCAAAAGTTGAACCCCCAAACAACACAAACAGCAGTCAGCAACGACGAACAACCATACACCGACGAATCATGTCCATTCTACCGCCCATCGTAAACCGAGGAACTGGTGCCGGTGGCGCTGCCACGAATCTGAGCGGCAAGACCTTTGAGGAGAAGACGAGCAATGAGGCGCGGCTCGCGGCTGCAGGATGGACACGCCATCCCATTCCAGGGTCGAAAGGCAAGTTCAGCTATTTTCTGCAGAGCCCCGATGGAGGGCGCAAGTTCGTGAGTCAGGGCGGGCTCAAGGCGTATGCCGCTGCCTTCTGGTCCAAGGAGCTGTTCCGGTGTCCAGATGAGGCCTACATCATCGAGGCACCGTCGGGCCTCGTACTCAAAATCCTGGAGAAGAAGAACCAGACGGTCAGTGGCAGCGTGGACCAGAAACTCTGTGATGGGGCCTGGTTCAAGGAGGAGTACGCGGAGTGTCTGGGCGACACAGTCACAACGGTTGACTATGCGTTCTGTCTGTCGAAGTTCCTGAAGGAGGAGTACCAATCTGCCGCCAAGAAGTGGGCCGTCATGCGCACCCTTCATCAACGGCATGGGATTCATGTGATGTTCGGCGATGATGCGGACTACTTCAGCCGACTGGATGCCTGGCTCCAGTAAAATTCTCACAGCCGATAGCAGGGAACAATGACAAACGGGAGGCCCATCCATCTTTTTGTTATCAGACACAGCAAGTCCTGCAGCAACTACATGCGGCAATTGGCTGGTACACAGGACCGACGAAACCCGTTAGTGCGTGCGAGTCAGGAACTGTTGGACCCCGCCCTGTCTGCGGTCGGTCGGACCATGGCGGAACACTATAGGCCGACACTCCAGAAGCGTCTGGCAGCGGCTGGGTTCAATGTAGAGGCTGCAACGATTGGATGTTCGGGGCTGCGAAGAGCGCGCGAGACGGCACAGATACTGTTTCCTGGGCACCATGTACAGCATCTACCGCATATCAAAGAGCATGGGAATATTCCCGAGAACACGCCGTCACTGGCCAAACGCTGTCGACCGGATTGGCACGGGTTCCTGCGACATGTCTACAGCATGACAGTCTCGCAGCTCGCAGTTGTTGGTCACGGCTCGTTCTTGAAGAAGGAAATCTGGGCATCTGTGAGCAAGGAACCGCACGAGCGCTTTTGCAACCTGGATGGACTGCTGATAACTGCAATTATTACGGAGGAGGGAGAGCTTCTGAACCCGCATGTGACGGAGTTCAAGTATACACCACCGGCCTACATCAAGCATGCAGCGGACCAGTGTTCACGTGCAGTTGAGCGAAAAATCGCGGCACATAGCAAGATGGCACGTGTCACAAAGAAATGGAAGCGCAGTCGTCGCTATTCGCGCAAACAGTGTGGTGGTAGTCTTAGACAAACCGGCGGCGCCAGCAACCTGAAGGGTGGTCCCCAGCATGGCGGATGCGGGTGCAATAGCGTACATCAGTCAGGAGGCAGCTGCTTGCAGCAACGTAACGCCGATAGCCTTGCGCAAATCGGCGGCGGCGTCAATATGCCTCTCGCCTACTTCCTGGATGGTGCACAGATGAACGGTACATACCCTGAGCCTACGGGCACGGGTCTTGCTGCTACCAGTAATTCCTGGGTGCGCGCACCTCTGTCGCAGACGGGCGGTCGCAGAGGCACTAGAAAGCAGCAGGGTGGCTTCAGTCCCTCCATAATGGGCTCCTTTGTAGCAAATGGTGCTCGTCTGATACCGGCAGCAGGGTACATGGGTTACCGGATGTTTGAGAAGGCTAGCAAGACTCGAAAGGGTCGCCGGGGACACCGGGCAACCCGTCGTGACCGCAAGTGAGGCCGCGCCCAAACTTAAACGCGAACAGCCCCGACAACAGGTAGAATGGACAACTCGCAATACTTGTTCCGAATCCGCACTGTCAAGGCTGCCCCCTTCCGTACTCTTGTTGAGGCAATCAAGGATATCCTGACGGATGCCAACATCGAAATCGACAGCACCGGCATTAAAATCATGTCCATGGACGGCACCCATTCCATCCTGGTGCACCTGCGTCTCCAGGCGGATCGCTTCGACGAGTTCCACTGCCCTCAGAAGCACATCATCGGTGTGAACATGATTAACTTCTTCAAGCTCGTGAAGACGATGTCGAACAGCGAGAGCATCGTGCTCTTCATGAAGAAGTCGGATACCACGAAGCTCGGCATCGAGATTCTGAATGGCGAGAAGCAGATGGTCACGCACTTTTCGCTGAACCTGATTGAGCTCGATGTCAAGCCCATCAATATCCCACCCGTGAAGTTCTCGAGCATCATCACGATGCCCTCGGTCGATTTCCAGAAGATTATCCGCGACATGCACACGCTGGGCGAGGTCGTGGAGATTCGTTCAGCCTCGCAGGAGCTCACGTTCCGTTGCAAGGGTGACTATGCCGAGCAGGAGACGATTTTCACTAAGGGTCAGAATGGTCTCACACAGATTACGAGTGGGTCCGATATCTTCCAGGGCAAGTTCTTCCTCAAGTACCTCGTGCTGTTCACCAAGTGCACGTCGCTGTGCTCTGAAATCAACCTGTACCTGCTGAACGACTACCCTATCATCGTGGAGTACAATGTGGCGGGTCTGGGCGATATCAAGCTGGCTCTGGCTCCGGCTCTGACTGCTGAGGAGAACTCGAACTAAGAATCCAACAAACCAAAAAAGGTGACGGGTACAAAGGCAGTGTGGCCTAAAGGTACGACGCACGACTGACATCATGACGACTCCTCGTTCATTTGCTTCTGCCGCGGCTGCTCCTGCAGTAGCACCGGCCCAACATGCTATTCCCACTGGGTCATGGACTGTGTACTTTCATGAGCCAGAGGATACTTCCTGGACTGCCGAGAGCTACAAGAAGCTCTCTGTGGTAAAGACCTGGGAGTCGATGGGTTCCATCCTCAAGGAGCTCGGGCCTCACAAGACCACGAACGGTCTACTCCGTGTGATGAAGGGCGAGTTCTCACCCCTGTGGGAGAACAAGGCCAATATCCGCGGCGGTTCCTATTGCTTGAAGATTGGTCGGCGGAACGCAATTGAGGTGTTCAACCGTTATCTGGCCGCGGCTGCACTTGGTCAGCTAGCAAAGGACGGCGAGAATGAGATTGTGGGTGTCACGATTAGCCCCAAGAAGGGGACGTGCATCATCAAAATCTGGAACGTGAATGCCAAGAAGTATGGCAAGCCCTCTGACCTCAACATTCTGCATGAAGACGTCAAAGAGGAGGAGATTCTGTACCGGCCGCATACCGAACAGAGGATGTAAACATCCTCTGCACACTCGTTAGCTGGAAGCTAACTCGGAGCAACGCATGTAATGCGTTGCATACTTGACATCATGCATGCATGATGTCTCGGAAAAACGCATGTAGTGCGACACTACTTAATAAAGTCAATCTGGCTCACATCCACCACATCATAATTCGGCAGTGCATGCCCTGTCAAACTATTTATCTCAACCTCTTCGCCGTTGCGCTTTGTAACAGACAGTTTGCCGCTCGGCATCACCCTCTTTTGTTGTGTGAACAGGCGCAGCACCTTCTCAGCGGCGACATCATGGCCTCGGCCGACTCGCAGACTCGAGAAGAACTCCGACATATCCATGCCTTTTTCGTCCACGACAACGAGCCAGGGATATCGTGCAAAACCACCATCATAGCCAACGGGGCGAATGCAGTGTTTATCGGCATCGTAGATGAGAGTGGCAGACTCTTCAAGACCAGGCGACCTATACGTCCAATCCCCGTTCTTCAGGTACAGCATATCGCGCGGCCGGTCGACAGACAGCAGATATTGAAACATGCGTTCCTGTACTGCTACACTGACACCAGATAACCACTCCTGTGCCTTGCTCGCATAATGGGCTACATATAAGAGAACTCCGTTCATTCTGTTTCGGTGTATCCATTATTCTCTAGGTGCGAGCGCATCTCAGCTGGAGGATTGTATACGGGGACTGCACCCTCTTCACCGGTCAGACAGTGATCGCAGCCGCATCCACGGCAGCGGTCGCAACGGGTGCGATTGCATCGGGGCTTCTTCTCTTCGGAACCGGAATCACAGCCACAACGAGGCTTTGGGTTACCGCAACGGTCACAGGGAACCTGTCGGACATTCTGAATGCGCATGCGTGATGCAAAAAGGGCGACGGCAAGGAAGAAACATACAATCAGCACGGGGATGCTCATGAGCACCCAGGCGACAGGCTCGAGGCCACCGAAGCATAGGGCCTGGAAGACACCGGTACCGACGAGGCCAACAAGCAGCCACCATGTGATGGCATGGATGTCACCGACGAAGAGATGATAGATTACACCGGCAACGGAGACCAAAAGAATTGCAGTGGATGGCTGGCAGAGACCGATGTCTAACATTCTATGATGGGCTGGTGTTTTTGGGTTGTTTACTTGGTGGAGCCTAACTAAGCCTTCTTACTTTGCGAGAAACCTAGGCTTCCCATTCTCTAGTACACCGACCTCATCACCCACATCATCCTCACCGTCCTCACCACGCACAACTGCATACAGCTTGTTGGTGTTAGTGTCCTTCCAGTAGGTGCGACCACGAATCATGACCTGCTCAACCTCCATACCGGCTTCCTCCTCTTCCTCTTCGACCTCTTCCTCCTCGGGCTCAACAACCTCTTCCTCTTCCTCGACCTCTTCGACCTCTTCTGCCTCTGCAACTACAACCTCCTTCTCCTCAACGAGTGGAGCAACTACAGATGCAGGGGCGGAAGCATCATCGGAGTCCTCCTCCTCCTGCTCTGACTCGTCATCTGCTGGTACCGAGGCAACTTCGGACTCTTCCTCTTCCTCCTCGGCCTTTGTGACAGTAACCAGAGGTGCAGGCGCAGGTGCAGGTGCAGCGAAGGGCAACCTGGACACAGGCGTGAAATCCTCCACGACAAGTGAAGGGTACGGGTTCACATGGCTAATGCGGTCCAATGCCGGTGCAGCTGTCGAGAGCTCCTCAAGCAGCCCAGTAATCTGGTCGGCAACAACCTGAGCAACATCGCTGTCACCCTCCTTTGCGGACCATACACGGAGGAGACGCTCCGTGTCAGACTTCACCATGCGCCACCCTGATGCAGAAGCAGGCGACATTACAACCACAATCTCATCAATTCCGGCCTGAAGCAGCTCCGTCCTCCCCGCATCTGGCGAGGAATAGACGCGGCTGATATTATGTACAAGAGTACGGTAGCGTGTTTGTGCAGACATCGTACTTTGCCTGTCAGTCACCGGCAAGCAAGTCAACTTTTGGGCTAACCACGCGGCATCCACTCAAAGTTCATGGAAAGCTCTGGTTCATACCCCAACTGGTGGAGCACTACTGACCCCAAAAAATACTGTGCTGCTTCTGCGTCTTGCATGTCGAGCAGTGGCCGCAGATGCTCTATGAGCTCCTCTGTACCAGCCCGATTGGCCTGACACATCGGCCTCGCTGGGAAGCCGCGCTGCAGCCGTCGCACCAGGCGTCTTAGACGACCTACACACTCACCTGGCCATACATAACTGCACAAATCAAACATTGAATCCTCTACACCTTCTATCCCTGACACCTGTCCGCTCCATTGTAGCTCAACTCCCGTAGTAAAATACAATGTCTTAGTACGCATTGTATATTACTTTATTTGGTTGTTTTATACCACGATACCCATACAGTACTCCAACGTGGCCTCCTTCTCTGCCACGGGCTTGGTGCGGCGCAGACGCAGACCCTGTGCACCAGGGCGCTGCATACGGTCCATCTCCCACGGGATAAACGTGTTCTTCATCGCCGCATCGTAGAAATCAATCGGCTTCGTATCCATCACCTGAATGATGGAGATCATCGGTGGGGTCATGACATCGATGCGCATACGCTTATCCGTGATAGCCGCACGGAAGTCCGTGATATCCATGGGCCCACCGAACATACGGAGAACCGTGCGTGCCGGTGCAAGGCGCACACCCTCACCACCTCGAGCATACAGGCGGTTCAGCAGAGCATATCGCTCCCACTGCACATGCGAATCCAGGCGCTCACTGAACAGTTGCGCCGCAGCGCACTCTGGGCAGCAGAAGTTACCGTAGACGCGCCAAATTCCCTCCTCAATGCCGGTGGGAATCACGCACGGAGAGCCGTTGAATGTATGACAGCACCAGAAGCATGCGACATTCGTCGACTCGGGTAGCTGCTGGTCACGATTCGCATCCTGGAACCGCACCATGAGCTTCTCGGAGTAATGCAGCGGGAGACTCGGTCTCTCAACCGCCGCTGCCTCCGTCTTCTCAGGTGATGGTGTCTTGGGTGTTGGGATATCAATCGTATGTGGGCCACCGAAGATGGCAATGCTGTCATCTGGATCATATGGGTTCGCGAGGCCATCGCCCTGCAGCTCGGCAGAAGGTGTGGGTGCAAACAAGTCGATTTCGATGTCCGACATCTTAATGGGCATGTGCACAATCAGAGGGCGCTGTTCCGCGCATGACAGCGAACCCTGAATGCCCTCTGGTGTGACGGAGGCAACCACCGGTGGCTTTCGCGCGGCAGTCTTCTTTGCCTTGGGGGTTGGCACCACGGGAGTAGCCACTTCCTCAACAAAAATAGCAGGAACCTGTTCACCGCCAAATGCAGATACAACGGAAGGTGCTTCGCTGGCTACCGTCTTCTTCGCACGCGAGGCGCGTTTCTTGGCTGGCTGTTGTGGCTCCATTACTCAATGAAGTCGGCCATTTGTTTAGGTTGTAGAGGCGTCTATGGTGCTTAAACGAAACAGCCCGCAGTACTAGACAAATGCGTCGCACTCTGTTATTCGCCTTAGCTGCACCAGTGGCCGCGCAGTTCGGCTTCGTGTTTCCATCGGCATCGAAGTTGCCGACACTGTTCCCCACGATACCGAATCTAGCGTCGCCGTTTCCTACACTTGCTATACCTAGTATTCAGATACCTTCGACCATTCCCTCAATCGATGTAACATTCGACCCGCGTACAGCATACCCGAGTATCCCCAAGACAGAACTCCCCAGTATTCCTAAGACGGAATATCCGAGTATCCCGAGAACGGAGCTACCATCTGTACCGATTCTGCCGAGTATTCCAGTCACGGACTATCCCTCTATTCCAGCAGTTGTCACGGCATACCCCAGTATTCCAAAGGTGGAGTACCCCAGTATTCCCATTACAGGATACCCAACTATCCCGGTTATCCCATCCGATTTGGTAACAGAGCTTCCCTCTATACCATCTCAGTTACCCGCACCACCAACCACCGTTATACTACCTGAGACGGCATATCCTTCTGTCCCCACCGTGCTGCCAAACACAGCATTTCCTAGCATCCCTCCACGCCTGATTACGGAATTCCCCACATTACCATCGGAACTCCCACCACTCCCAACCGAGCTGCCTCCTCTCCCATCGGTATCGATTCCTATCAAAATCCCCTATTCTGCCACTCGCAGCCCGTCGCGAACACGCACCGGCACCAAATCCGTTAGTGTAAGCCCATCTTTCTCACGCACCATTACCGCTTCGCCATGCGTAACTCGTACGAGCACCAAGTCTATCACGCCAAGCCCATCCAACTCTCGCACAAACACGCCTTCCAGTACCGTTACTCGCTCCGTTACAAAGTCTATCACAGCGAGTCCTTCCGTGTCTAAATCCATCACGAAATCACCAACAGCAACGCGTTCTGTTACCAAATCTATCACGCCAAGCCCTTCCGTGTCTAAATCCATCACGAAATCACCAACAGTAACGCGTTCTGTTACCAAATCTATCACACCAAGTCCTTCCGTGTCTAAATCCATCACGAAATCACCAACAGTAACGCGTTCCGTTACTAAGACAGGTACGCCCAGCCCATCATTTTCCCGCACAATCACACCAACAAGAACTGCAACCAAGACAGGTGCAACTACGCGCACTCCCTCCAGGACTAGCATGCGCGGCTCAGTCTAAACCCCGCCCATGAAATCCCGCTAAGGGATGAATTCATCACTCTGGACAGAGCAGTACCGACCCAAGCATCTCGCAGAAGTCACCGGTCAGGATACACTCAAGCATTTTCTGCAGCGCCTCGTCGCCGGTGGCATCGCTGCATCACCCCATCTGATTCTCCATGGCCCGCCTGGAACTGGTAAAACAACACTGGCCCTTGCATTCGCTGCCGACATGTATCCAGATGTTCCCCGCCCTGCGGCCACGATGTATCTGAATGCCAGCGACGAGCGCACGATGGAAACCGTCCGCGACCGCATTCGCGAGTTTCTGCGCACCCACTGGATTGGTGTCAGTCGCAAAATCGTCATTTTCGATGAGGTCGAAACCATGACCGAGCCGGCACAGCTTACACTCCGTGCCCTGATGGATTCACCGGTCGCCGCGGGTGCACCGATGCCACTGTTTATCTTTCTGTGCAACACCCTCAGTCGCATCGTACCACTCGTGCGGTCACGTGCCCTGGCACTCTTCTGTGGGCATCTCACCAGCACGCAGATTCGCGGCCTCCTCTCCGATATTCAGACCAAGGAGGGGCGCGACACACCACTACCGACACCACTGGCCTGTCTGCTGAATCGCGGCGACATGCGTTCGTTTCTACAGCGGGCCCAACAGGGCGAGAACCCCAACACCTGGCTCCCCTGGTTTCAGCGCCTGCTGAATGCACCCATCGACCGGTCAAACGTGGTATGGGAGGACGGTCTACAACAGGTACCCGCCTGGATTCTGTTGCGCCATGTGTTGGTCTTCTGTTGTTCACTGGGCATCCCCGCCGCCGCCGGTGCAGCATGGGCACCATGGCTCGAGCTCGTTGTTCGCAGTCGGTCACATCCGAATATCGACGCAGTCATCGAAGGATGGAAGTCCGTAGCCGCCGCTCTGCGACCATAAAAAATGACGGGGTAGCCACCCACCTAAAGCCCACACCAAGACAACCATGCAGATGCAGGCCACTCCCCTTAATATCAGTACCATGACTATTTCTGGACATTTGGGTGCTATCCCGGATCTCAAGAAACTGTACACGAACTGCGCCTTCATTCCTTACTGGTGGGTCGGCGAAGGTGTCATCAAGATTCAGCTCAACGATGAACAGAAGGGCATCTGCACAGAGGACATTCTGCATCACACTTCCAAGCAGAAGAAGCGATTCTTCAATCAATCCACGTTGGTGTTTCGCCTACAGCGCGACACGAACCAGTGGAAAGAGGTTAACATCAAGCTCTTCAAGAACGGCGGGTTTCAAATGACCGGCATCTCCTCGACCGAGATGGCTCGTGCTGCACTGACACGTCTCATCGAGACGAACAAGGGGCGCGATATTTGGCCATCGGACCCGTACATCAAGGACTTTCATGTCTGCATGATGAATTCGGACTTCAGTATCAACAAGGCCATTCGCCGTGACCGCCTGTATCGCGTGCTTGTCGAAGAGTACGGCCTCACGTGCTCATATGAGCCCACGGTATATCAGGGCGTGAACACGAAGTTCTTCTGGAACAAACAGCGCCCTGCTGCTGCCCCTCCCGGTATCTGCGCATGCCCGAACCCGTGCGTGGGTGACGGCGGCGGTTTCGGTGTTGGTCAGTGTAAGAAAATCACCATTTCGCCTTTCCGCACGGGGCGCATCATTATTACGGGAGCAGAGTGCGAAGAGCAGTTGCACGATGCATATAACTTCATCAATTCGGTGTTCAAGCGATACGAGGACCAGGTGCTTCGTGATGAACTTGAAGCAGAGGTTACTCCGACCCCGAAGAAGAAGACGAACACCCCGACAACGAGCGAGGGGATTATCCGACAAAAGATGCGCGCCAGTCCGCGGAATGTGGTCCGCCTTGTTGCGGTCAACTCCGTATAAAACAACCCGGGCCGCATGACAGAATATGAGCTCCGCACCTGCTTCAGCCGCCGCTGCTTCCGCTGATTTCCCTAGTGAGAAGATTTTGATGCACGCTGCCAAGCTCGCCATTGAGCAGGACAAGCCCATTCTGCTCGACTATTTCAAGGATACTCGTGCAGGGTCCGCTTTTCTGGGTCAGGACAAGGAGACTGGCGAGCAGATTCTCGTGAAGAGCCCCGAGGAGTACACGAGCCCTGTGGGTAAGCTCCTTCGTGCCGGTGCGGACATGATTGCCATCACGGAGAACTCCATCTATATCATCAGCAGCGCCACCAAGAAGAAGGAGATTAGCTCTGCGGGTATGTAGTAAACTTGATGACCCATGTGTTAGCAAATACCCACCGGTACGATGTCGCTACTAGGATGGCTTGGTAAAGAGACAGGTACCGTGAAACAACCTGTGAAGATGGACCCGCGGTCTCTGTCGCCGGTGTTCAAACGACAGACACAACCCGACCGTATAGTGCTAGGAGTTCTGGGAACTCGAAGCAATATGCGTTATGAAGATGTTGAAGCAGATATCCTGGGGCCCACAGCCGAGGCCTGGGGTATTCCCGATGAGCTGGTTATTCCGGCAGAGGGCGACATCTCCTTCATTCTGCAAACATGGGCCAAACAAAAGGATATTCCGGTGCGCCTCGTAGCCTGTAACTGGACGTCGCAGGGGAAACGGGCGGGTATTCTGCGCGACAACCAGATTCAGAGGGAGGCTACGCACATGCTGTTGCTACAGGGACCTCGTTCGAATGCACTGATGCAACTAGCTCAGCGCCTGGAGCGAAAGGGGAGACCGGTGGTCATTAGTGAGAGACCAGGGCAGCCTGTTAAATCTGTTAGCACCATGTAGAAGAATGGCCCGTCACGTGAAAAAGAGTCGTCGTACCCGCCGCCGTCACAGCCACAAGCGTCACAGCCACCGTCGTCGCAGACAGCAGGGCGGCAGCTGTGCAGCTATGCCCCAGATGAACCAGGCGTTCCCCTCCCAGCGCGGTGGCATGGCCCCGATTGCCCAGGGTGACTCCTATCTTTTGGATGCGCCCACCCGCGTCCAGGCAGAGGTTGGTCCCCTGGACAAGTCGTTTGCGGAGCTCCCTAGTGTAATTCCCAAGCAGGGCGGTGGTTACCGTAAGAGCCGTCGCCACCGTAAGGCCAAGAGCCATCGTAAGAGCCGCCGTCACCATAAGGGTCGCCGCACGTACCGCCGTCAGCAGGGCGGTATGATGGACTTCGATGCCGCGTACCGTTATACACCCCAGGGGTATGTCGGTGAGAACAATCAGATTCACACTGAGCAGAATGTGAACCCCATGTTCAAGATTGCTGGTGCTCAGGCTTAAAAACTACGTTTTAAGCGAATACCACACTCCGGTGTGGTTCAGGCTTAAACCCGCATAGGCGTAGCAGCTCCCTCCACAGCTGCCGGCTCAACCCAGTCCGGCCACACAGATTTCAGAGCACGTAGTTGTTCCTCCGACCACGTTCCCTGAACCGCCGACACACGACAGATGAGGCGCAAGTCTCCATGATTGCCCGTGCCACGAACTGGCATACCCCAGCCCGGAATGCGCAGCACCTCTCCATCACGAATGACACCATCCTTCCAAATAATATGCAGAGGGCGACCCGAAGGATGGTCCTCAATATGCCGTTCCCAACCCAACATTGCCTCAGCCAGGTCGAGTGTTACCTCGATTGCCAGCTCTGGTCCACGTCGCAACCATTTCTCGGAATCCGTAGTCGCAGCACGAATGACAAGAATCACGTCTCCAGGGGCCTCATACATCGGTGACTCCGAGCACTGACCAGGAAATACCAGGCGGTCGCCCTCCTGCATTCCTGGCTCAACCCGCGCCTGCAGCGTCGATTCACGTTCCACCAAGCGCGACCCATTACAGGCATCGCATTTCGTTTTCGCAATCTGTCCCGTTTGCGAACAGGTATGACACGGCACATGTGTCATAGCAATCATGGGTCCCATCTGTTGGCCCTCCATACGAGAACCGCGACCATTACATGCCTTACACATCTCCACATCCTCACCACCCTTGCCATCACAGCGACTGCACATAACCTGACGCTTCATGTGGAACTCAAACGACTTGCCCTTGTACAAATCAGGCAGGCTGACGCCGATTTCGTGCATCTTGTTGGGGCCACGCGCGGCTTTGGGCTGTTGACCGCCACCACCTGGTCCGCCCCCGCCGAAAAACGGAAAGGGGAATCCGCCAGGCATCCCTGGCCCTCCGCCCGTAAACATGCGCAGAATCTCATTGATATCCGGCACATCCATACCACCAGGGCCAGACCCACCTTCACCAGGAATAGAGCCAGTGGCATCATAGACCGCGCGCTTCTGTGGGTCCATCAGCACTTCGTGGGCCTGCTGAATCGCCTGAAACTCTTCCTTGTCACCACCACGGTCAGGATGCTTGCTGAGCGCGAGCTTGCGGTACGCCTTCTTGATTTCATCAGGTGTTGCCTTCTTAGAGAGGCCGAGGCGCGCATACAAATCCGACTCGGGCATTGTTCTATAACGCATAGAACATATTTAGACCGCAACCTAAACATCCGCCGCCATCCAACGACTAATGGACGCCATCCTCGGGCAAGAAACCACCGTCACCTACCTCAAAGAGCATATCAAGGACCCGCCCCATATTCTGCTATGGGGCCCCACCGGCGTCGGCAAGACGATGCTCGCGAACGCCTGGATTACCACACAGCTGACCGCGCAGGGTGTCACGAGCCCCGTTCATCAGAATACAATGACGCTCCGCCTCTCTTCCGCTGATGACCGCGGTATCGCCGCTATTCGCCAGCGACTCACAGAGTTTGTTCGCCGTGTTCGCCCTGTACCGAATACCACTGCCTGGGTTCTCATCGACGACGCCGACAATCTTCCCGTGGTCACACAACAGGCCCTGCGCCGCATCCTTGAGCTCCATGCCCACCAGACCCGCTTCTGCTTTGTCGCACAGAGCCCCGAACACTTCATCGAGCCCATCCAGAGCCGCTGTGTGATGCTCCAGTGTGGACCAGTGAATCTCCACGAGCATGGTGCGGCGATTCTGGGTCGCGAGCTAACGAACATTCAGTTAGAGCCAGCTGCAATCGACACAATGGCATCTCTGTGTCAGGGCAACGCACGTCAGTTCACCATCATCTGTCATGCCATTCGTGCCTCGTACCCCTCAGGTGCAACAGTTACCGCGGCCGAAATCCAGCTACTCGTAAATGCGCCACCGGTGTCCATTCTTCTGCGCCTGCAGAATGCCATCATTGGCCGCGACCTTCCCACAATCACGGAGTCCGTGTTGGCGCTATGGTCAAAGGGCTACAGTTTCGAGGACTGTATCGCGATGCTTGAGATGGTCACGCGCGTTTACAATCCAGAGATGACGGATGGCCTTCAGTATGTCCTACAGTGCTGTGCAGAGGGGCACATCTATCAGATTCTGAACAAGATGACCACGCTGGACCTCATTGCGGTGCTGTCTGGTCGTGCATCATCAGAGTGTTTGGCAGAGGCGCAAATGTGAGCGGGTACCCAAGGCTGACTCCAGCCAGGTACGATGATACACAAACGGTGGTTCTATTTCATTCTCGGTATCCTCTGTGCGGTTACAGGCGGGCTTCTATTCGCGTTCGAGCAACCGATTGCTGGCACGTGCATAGTCCTGTTGACGGGTGTCACATGCATTGCATTCGTTGTATCTCCCAATGAAGATGCTCTACCAGAAAGACCGGCCTCTACCTTTATTGTAACGAACCCGCAAATGGCTCCCGAAATTATTATCCACCAACCTCAGCAACCATCTATAGAATATAGAATCTAGACATTAGGGAATATGTCGCAATTCATGGTAGTACCGCCGCTGGCAAAGGTTGCAGCGCTCTTTCTGAAGCTTACAGGGAAAGAACTGCATGTTGAGACAACATGGTCCTCGTGGCTCACGTATACTGCAGAGGATTTTGAATGGCTGCGCCCGTATATCAGGCATTGCCATCAAAAAATCTTTATCGAAACGATTAGCGGAGAACAGCCAAATCCTCTGGCTCTTCTCCGTCAACTTCTGCGACCTCATGGTATGCGTGTTGAGCAAAAACACAACACTTGGTCCATTACTGTTGGGTCGCCAATGCCGAAAGCCATCCGCGAAAAGGAGGGCATTCTTTTGGACTGGAGTCTTTAAGGCATCTTAGGACAGCCAATCACATACTGGTCCTGGCACTCCTGAAGCACCGGATTGCATGCACGCCCCTCTCCACGGCAGTCATCCGCCTTGTGACAGTCCTCAAACGCCTCGAACAGCGGTGCGCCAAACAGGACACGCCACAAGAAAGCACCCACTACGACAAACACCACTGCGTGAATCGCAGCGGCCATACGGCGACCACGGCCCAGTGTCACCAGGACACCAGGGCTCAGCACGAAAAAGAGGATCGCAATGAGGAGACCCTGCTTGTACATCTTTCTAAACTTCGCAGACAAAAGTAAATGGAGATACGCCGGTTACTTTTGTTTGTACTCGGTTGCATTGGTTCGAGGGCCGCTCTCACGTACCTCGCCTACATCGCATCGACCAGCACACTTCGCTACATGGGCATTGCGGCGGCACTTGTTGCCATCGGTTTTACCACTATCTATCTGTTTGGCCTTCGCCCCACTGGCCCGGAAGTGTTCGGTGAACGCATCTGGTGGAACGACCTGCGCCCCGTGCATGCAAGCTTGTATGCTCTATTTGCATACGCCGCGTTCACAGGTGAGCGCCGTGCGTGGGCCTTCCTTGCAACAGACACTGCAATCGGCCTAGGTGCATTCCTCCATCATCACTTTGTCTGATACTTCAGTACTCGGCTTACGCCTTGGCCCAAGTTGCCCACAAGAACGGTGAAGCCCGAATCTGCTCCTTTGACATGCGTGTAAACCACAGATGCGTCGGTGAACGGTCGAGCCCGTCACGCCCATCTGGCAGAGGAACCCAGAGCCCGCCCTCGGTGGAACCCGTAGGCCACTCTGTCTGCTCCAAGAGAGTGTCGAGCTCCAGGCGCCGCCCATATCGGTCACGACTGACTTCTGCTGCTCTGTCCACCTTCGTTACGCCGCTGCAATGACGGTCCCATGCGAACCGCTGAGAGCGACGGGCATCCGCAGAGGACCATGACTGGTCGCCCGCCTCAATGGTGGCACGCAAGTCACGCTCCAGGCCAGCCCACATGGGATGACCGGGCATAGCCGCCCATCCTGCAGACCGCCCCGCTGCTGGTGCACCCTCCTCAGCCGCAGACAGCCCCTCATCGGGGTCCGAACCGAACATCAGCACATCGGCACCGACAATGCGTGCCCGCACCTCTGCACCAGTTGCCAGCGGCAACACCGAACCATCGACCCAGAGCCCGCCGAATGTCTTCAGGAAGACCGCGCGACACCATGGCATCCAGACAGATGGAGGAGACCTGTCTGCCCCCTCGGGAATCGCAACGCCAGCGCCCTCGAGATGACGGAATGCGGCCAAACGGCCGATAACGGGCTCGAACTCGAACTCCGCTGACCATAAGCGCTCGGCCTTCTCTTTACACACCTGGAGGTACGGCTCATTCGGGTCACGCGTCGAGCGCGCAACCCAGTCCAGCCACTGACGTGCATTGACCTGACTGTCATCCACATACCACCAGAGTTTCGGACGTATACTACCGGCATTTGTAAGCCCGTTAATCTGATTGCGCACACCATAGATAGCCCCTATTACGAATACTGCAACTGCAATAAGCCATATCCATGCTGGAATCATTTGCCCCTACTCAGTGCCCGTCTTTTTGACAAACGGTCTTCGGCCAATATCTAAACCTTTTGTCGGATCCCGGTGTAGAATGTCGGACCCATGGGTTGATGAGTGGAACTCAATGACATACACAGAGAAGCTGAACTGGTGGTGGGCGGCCCGCCGCAACTATCAGAGCCAGGAGGATTTCGCGGCGGGGAAGCCGGCTGCAGAGGGTGTAAGCTGCAAGTACGGTATTCCTGGTTTCCTACCGGGTACCCGCACTCCCTATAACAAGCCCGCAACCCCTACCGAGGAGGTCAAGGCTACGGAGGACAGTAATTCTGTAGAGGAGAGCAAAGTCGTAGAGGAGACAAAGGTTACAGAGGATACAAAGCCTGCAGATGAGACAACTACCAAGGAGGAAACCGACTCTACCACAGCAACTGCCATAAGTACAGATGATGAGAAGAAGGCAGGTACAGTGAATCTCATCATTCCACCTGGAACTTCTACAATCAATGTCAACAAGAGTAATAAGAAGAAAAAGAACAAGAATAAGCATTAAACTACCCGTTCGTGACATACAGGCGCCCGCGCATCTGGTCAAACCAGCCTTGCAAGGACTCATCATTCTGTGCCATTCGCAACCGCCGGCGCTGCTCTCTCTCTTTGATAGCAGCCTCTGCAGCCTGGAATCGTGCCGCTTCCGTAGGGTCAACGTTTGACATCTCCTGTTCACGGATGCGCTGTGCATCCTTTATCGACCGTGCTGAACGCTCCGTCACGCGCACATCCGCCACATCCTGGAACATTGTGGCACCCGTTGTATATGCCTGTTTGAGGTCCGTGAACTGTGTATCTGACCCGAAGGCCGCTGTGAAATTGTCTGACATACTACCCAACTCAGTTCCACCTGGCGCCACCAGATACTCGGGTGCCACGTACTTCTGCACAGCAAACTCACCGCGTGAGACCTTTTCACGATATACACTCTCAAAGTTGTCGAGCCCCTTCTTGCCCTTCAGGCGGTCATCGATGTCACCATCCTTGGCTCCTAACCAATCGCCGTACCCCGTGTCACGTTCGGGGTCTGGTAGACGATTCTCCTCAAACAGCTTATTGAACATCGACATATCGAGCTTCTTCGCGGAGAGTGCCACCGGTGGCTTCTCAGGTAACTTCACCTCACCCTTCTGTCGGAATGCTGCGGCTGCCTCTGGTGTTACTGCAGCAGTGAATTTCTCCTCTGCATCTGCGACTACGAAACGAGGCGAGATGCGCTGCATGATTTTGACGACGTATAGATACGCCTTGCGCACGGCATCGAACTCCTCTTTGGAACCGCCCTTGTCAGGGTGAACGCGAATTGCCATGCGCTTGTAAGCTGCCTTCAGGCCATCTGGTGTAATATCGTCGGTCTCCGCAATGCCGAGCAGCTCAAGCGACTGTTCGAATGCATCCTTGGCTTTTGCCGCGGGGCTAACAATCATCTGACTAGAATATGATTGGCGTTGGTGCTGTTGCTGTGCAGGTGCATACAAGTTCGCCCAGCGGCCACCATTGTCATGCTGAATTGTATCGCGCTCAGCAACCTGAATTATGGGGATACCTGCAACTGGACGCACCCGACCCTGTGAGTCGTATGGGAACGGAACCATAGAACCACTCCGGTATGATGACAGCCAGTGCAGCAGAGTTCCGTATAGTCCATATTGGCGCGCGACTGCAACATGCTCCGGGGCTAATAATACTGTATCAAGAACACGTGCTCGGACATCATCGGATTGAATTCCGCAGATCTCTGACCATATACGTGAAGACGAGGCACCCATTGTCAGCCGCATCTATTTTCATTGGTATTTGACTACCGCATACGAGGCCCATACGCCAGCGACAGCATCGCCCCAGAGATAGCTGCCATAGCCAGAAGACCAAACAATGTCTTCGTCTCCATGCCAACATAACCATCCAACTCCATCTGTGTTGGCATCTGCAGAATGCCCTGTGCCCCATGATTTATGTCGCTATCACTTTCCGGCTGGGGAATATTAATACTAGGGTGCCATAGCATGCGCACCGCCCCTATCCGTGACATGAACGCCATGTATGCATCCATATGCAGCTCAATCGGATATGCCTTTTCAAGCATGCGCTGTGCACCCCTACGGTTTATCATGTAGGCATACGAGCCCATGAGCCCCAAACACTGCTGCCAATGTTCCTCACCAGGAATTGGCTTGCAACTGGAGCCATTCGAGAACTCCGTGCGCTGGAACTGGATGATATCCCAGTCTGCCGGTAGCTCCAACGCCTCTAGGCGCGCCTTCAAGTCCGCCGGAACAGGTGAGTCATCCTCAAAAATAATCATCGCTGGTGCCGAAGAGGCTAACAAACGCCGCCAGGCGTCATAATGCGACAAGCTGCAGCCAATCGCACCCGCGGCATCAATCTCATAATGCGAGCGCCGCACACCATAATAGATGTTGTGAGCCGTGAGCACCGATATATCGGGGTGTTGATGCGCCTTCATTTGGAAGCCCTTTGCATCCACGGCAGGCAGTTTCGTTACGGTAAGCCCTGCACCAGTAGCACGTGCCTCGAATGCAGCCCATCGTTCAGGTCGACGCTCCAGTGAAATGCAGACCATCGGTATGCCTTCAAGTCTCATAGCCCCTAAAATGTGTTCACAAACTTCGTGATGATAACCACGTT
>JACCDT010325585.1_pt1 | contig 136612 bp, 109 predicted proteins | sample 7446291 | NCBI WGS metagenome assembly JACCDT01 (sample SAMN15323446, study PRJNA562643) | freshwater metagenome | isolation source: river surface water | place: USA:Blue River Watershed | collected 2017-08-17 | reverse complement strand
CTGATTTAGCAGGTGCAGTTTCTAAATCAAATAGCAGCAATGGCATTGATTTAGTGCTTTACCAATCTGTTGGAATGCGTGATGGTGCTTCTGGAAATAACCCATGGTTATTTGAATTACCAGATCCGGTAAGTAAGGTTTGTTGGGATAACTATGTTTCTCTACCTAAATCTTTAGCGGTTTCTCTAGGAATTGAAAAAGATGATACAGTTAATCTTGAAATTAACGGTGTTAAACTTCAGAATGTCCCTGCAATGGTTCAACCAGGTCAGTCAAACAATACTGTTGGATTGGCTGTCGGTTTCGGACATACACACGCTGGAAAAGTAGGTGGTTCAATTGAAAAAGGATTTGCTCCTGTAGGTGTAAATGCTTACAAATTCATGTCGGCTACACGCTCAATGGTGATCAATAATATTACCATTACCAAGGGTGATGATACATACGCATTGGCACAAACTCAAACTCACCATAGTATTGAAGGACGTGACATCGTTAAAGAATCTACGTTTGCTGAATTCCAAAAGAATCCAAAAGCAGGAAACGATAAAGCAGCAACACATATCTACACCATTTGGGAAAAAGCTGAATACCGTAAAGATGGTTCACCGAATCACCTTTGGGGTATGGCGATTGACTTAAATGCATGTACAGGTTGTGGATCTTGTGTAGTAAGTTGTTCTATTGAGAATAACGTTCCTGTAGTTGGACGTGATGAAATTAGACTTCGTCGTGAAATGCACTGGATACGTATTGATAGATACTATTCATTCGCAAATACTCAAAAGGAAATGTTCAACGGTGCAGCTTATGTAACCGAAGAAGATAAGGTAACTGAATTAGACGGTGTTTCTAAAGGCGAACAAACTTATGCTCATTGGGAAAATGTTCAGGTGATACACCAACCTATGATGTGTCAGCACTGTTCACAAGCCCCTTGTGAAACTGTTTGCCCAGTATTGGCAACTACACACTCATCTGAGGGTTTGAACCAAATGACCTACAATCGTTGTATTGGTACTAAGTATTGTGGAAATAACTGTCCATACAAGGTACGTCGTTTCAACTGGTTCCGTTATAATGATAACGATAAGTTTGATTTCCATTTCAATAATCCTTTGGGTAAAATGGTTATCAATCCTGATGTTACCGTTAGAACAAGAGGTGTGATGGAGAAATGTTCTTTCTGCGTTCAAAAGATTCAAGAAGCAAAATTGAAAGTTAAACGCGAAGGTGGATCTCCTCAAGAAGTAAAAGTTGAAACTGCTTGTCAACGTGCTTGTCCTTCAAATGCAATTGTATTTGGTGATTTGCACAATGAAAACAGTGAAATCAGCAAGTTGTATAAGAATGAAAGAGGTTTTGGTGTGTTGGAACAGTTGAACATTCAGTCTTCTGTTAAGTACATGACCAAAATTCGTAACACTCAAAATATTTAACCCCACAAATTAAGAAAATGATACACGATTCATTAATCAGGGAAAGGTTAGTTACCGGCGACAAAACCGCCGCTGACGTAACCAGAGATATTTCCCGTCCGATTTTAAATCAGCCATCAAGTGCATGGAAAGTAGGTTTTACATTGTCTATTGTGTTTTTGGCGATTTTTGGAATCAGCTTGTTCTACACCATTTGGACAGGTATTGGAGTTTGGAATATCAATAAATCAGTGATGTGGGGTTGGGATATCACCAACTTCGTATTTTGGGTGGGTATTGGTCACGCAGGAACATTGATTTCAGCGGTATTGTTATTATTCCGTCAAAAATGGCGGATGAGTATCAACCGTTCTGCTGAAGCAATGACCATTTTTGCCGTAATATGTGCTGCTATGTTCCCTGTATTTCACATGGGACGTGTATGGGTAGGTTATTGGGCATTACCGCTTCCCAATGCGTTTGGTTCGTTGTGGGTTAACTACAATTCTCCGTTGTTGTGGGACGTATTTGCGATTTCTACCTATTTCTCTGTTTCATTATTATTCTGGTACATTGGTTTGATTCCTGACATCGCCACTATTCGTGATAAGGTAAAAACCAAAGGTGCTAAATATTGGTATAACTTCTTTGCTATGGGTTGGACTGGTAGCACTCGCACTTGGGCTAGATATGAATTAGTTTCATTGATCTTGGCAGGTTTGAGTACTCCATTGGTACTTTCAGTTCATACCATTGTATCAACAGACTTTGCAACTTCAGTAATACCAGGTTGGCACACTACCATTTTCCCTCCATACTTTGTAGCGGGTGCGATTTTTTCTGGATTTGGTATGGTGGCTACTTTGTTGGTTGTTGCTCGTAAAGTAATGAATTATGAGAATTACATTACCATTGGACACCTTGAAGCCATGACTAAAATCATCATGGTTACTGGAACATTGGTGGGTATTGCTTATATTACAGAGTTCTTTATTGCATGGTATTCTGGTGTTCCAGAAGAGCAATATGCATTCTTGAATCGTGCATTTGGACCATACTGGTGGGCTTATTGGAGTATGATGAGTTGCAACTTGATTGCGCCTCAGGTATTTTGGTTCAAATGGGCTAGAACTACACCTTGGTTCATTTTCATTATGAGTATTGTAGTGAACGTGGGAATGTGGTTTGAGCGTTTTGTAATCATTGTAACTTCCTTGCATAGAGATTACTTGCCTAGTAGCTGGGTAATGTATGCAGGTTCCTTGACTGAAATTGGGTTGTTTTTGGGAACATTTGGAATTTTCTTCACTTGTTTCTTCTTGTTTGCTAAGTTCTTGCCCGTTATTAACATGGCTGAGGTTAAGAGCATTTTGAGAAACCGCGAATAATTAAATAGATTCTAACATGGCTATTTTAGATAAAAACTTAAGTCTTAGAAACCGCAACAAGATATTGGTTGGGGTTTGGGAAGATGAAGATGCTCTTGTAGATGCAGCACATGCATTGGTTGACAAGGGAATTCATATTCATGATATTTACACTCCTTACCCAGTGCACGGTCTTGATCGTATCATTGGTGTTAAAAGAAGTAAATTAGCACGAGTTGCGTTCTTGTGTGGATTGACTGGTCTTATACTTATGGTTACCATGATTTGGTACATGTATGTAATTGATTGGCCCATCAACATAGGTAATAAACCAGTTCGTTTTACTCCTTCTTGGATTCCTGTAATGTTTGAAGGTACAGTATTGTGCACAGCTTACGGAATGGGATTCTTTTTCTTTTGGAGAAATAGAATGCTTTTTGCTGTGAAAAACGATTTGTTAGATGATCGTCAAACCGATGACAGATTGGTCGTTGCCATTGAAACTGTTGAAGGTATGAATGAAGCAGAAGTTGTTGAATTAATGAAGTCAAAGGGTGCTGTTGAAACTAAAGAGTTTCAGGCAGTTTGTAAATAATTAAGGAGATTGAAATGACAAAGAAATTAAATTTAGCTGTTGCATCCCTTGTTCTCGTTTTTTTGGGCACTGGTTGCGTAAGCCGCGGAAATGACCCAGGTTGGGAGTACGCTCCTGATATGTATTATTCTAAAGGCTATGAACCCTACAATCAAGGTGATTCATTTACTCTTAATCCGCACGGTATGAGTATGAGAACTCCAGTAGAAGGTACTGTTGCTGTGGGTAAGTCAGATTTTCATTATTCTCTACCTAATACAGGTGAAGGTTATGAAGCTGCTGCCACGCAAGTAGTTACTCCTGCTGGTATCGATCAAATTGACACCCGTGGAAAGTATATGTATGAAATCTATTGCTCTCCTTGTCACGGTGCATCCGGTAACAATGACGGTGGCGTATTCAAGAAGGTTTCTACTTTGAAACCAGCTTGGAAAGGGTATACTGACGATTATATCAAAAACCTTCCTGAAGGTCAAATCTACCACGTTCTTACCTACGGAAAGAACAATATGGGTAGCCACGCATCGGTTTTAAAACCCGTTGATCGTTGGAGAGTTGTTAAATATGTTAAACTATTAAGCCAAGGTGGTAATTCCAATGCGGTTGCTTCAAATGCATCTACAATGGACTCTGCTGCAGTAGCAAAGTAATTCTAATTTGAATTTTTATGGGACACGGACATCATATTGAAATTAAGCAAGAAACCTTTTCTATGCCTGCGAAGGCAAAGAACTTAACATTAATTGTTATGGTTATTGGTTTGGTTCTTTCTGGAATTGGAATTGCTACAATTGATCATAATACAAATGGTTTTGTTGCTGTATCTGGACATCACGATGCGCATTCTACTGCAGAAAAACATGAAGGTGATCACGCTGCTGAACCAGCTAAACATGAAGCTCATGAAGGACATGAGGCTGCGGCAACTGAAACAGCGCATGAAGAACATGGAAATGTAGAAACGGAAGACTTTGGTCCTCGTGTTACTTACACTTCACAAGACAAGCCTTGGGCAACAAGAATTTGGGCTAACCTTTTGGTTGCAGGCTATTTCTTTACAATGGTATCTTTATGCGGACTTTTCTGGTATGCAATCCAATACGCTGCAAATGCTGGTTGGTCTAGCTCACTTAAAAGAGTACCTGAAGCTATTTTTACCTTCATCCCAGTGCCATTTGTAGTCTTGTTAATTGCTGTTGCAATGGGTAAAAATGATCTTTATCATTGGGCACATTACGAACATTTACATTTAGGTCCTAATGATGCGGGTTACGATAGAATTTTAGCGGGTAAAGCAGGATTCCTTAACACTGGAATGTTGTTCATTCTCCCTACCATTCTAGTAGCAATTTGGGTGTTTTTAGGTAGTAGATTGAGAGCTTTATCGCTTGCAGAAGATTCTGCACCAAAGGGTGATACCACTAACTTTAGAAAAAGCATTCGTTTGTCTGCTACTTTCTTGGTGATTTTTGGATTTACGATAAGCATCGTAGCTTGGTTATTTATTATGAGTGTTGATGCACATTGGTACTCAACCATTTTTGGTATCTATAATTTTGCTACAAGTTGGGTTTCTGCTATTTCTGTGATTGCAGTAACTGTTCTATACTTAAAGAGTCAAGGTTACTTAGGTCTTGTAAATAAAGAACACCAACACGATTTAGGTAAGTTTATGTTCGCTTTCACTGTTTTCTGGGCCTACATTTGGTTGTTTCAGTATTTGTTGATTTGGTACGCTCATATTCCTGAAGAAATGATGTACTACCAACCTCGTTTTGAAAACCATAAAGCGATGTTCTTGGGTAATTTCTTTATCAATTTTGCTTTGCCGTTCTTGTTCTTGTTGATGAGATCAGCAAAGAGAAATAGCAACATCTTAGCAGTAATTGGTGTGATGTTGGTGATTGGTCACTACTTTGATGTATGGTTCATGGTTTTCCCAGGAGTATTTGGTAATGGTATCACCATAGGATTCCTGGAAGTTGGAATGTTCTTGACTTTTGCTGGTCTATTTGCATTCTGGATTTTGAATAATCTTCAAAAACGTGGATTGGTTGCTATCAATCACCCTTACTTGGAAGAGTCTGTATACCACGATACTGGGGTATAATAATTAGAAACATTAAATTTAAAGGCCTTCTTGTTTCTCAAGGAGGCCTTTTTTATTATAGATTCATTAATTTCGCACATCAAATAAAATGGAACTTTCCGCAAAATACAATCCCTCCGAAATTGAAAATAAATGGTACCAGTTTTGGCTTGAAAATAAGTACTTTTCCAGCAAGCCTGATCATAGAGTACCTTATACCATAGTAATACCTCCTCCCAATGTTACTGGAGTGTTGCACATGGGTCATATGTTAAATAATACTATTCAAGACGTCTTAATAAGACGTGCTAGAATGCAAGGATTTAATGCTTGTTGGGTGCCAGGCACTGACCATGCTAGCATCGCTACCGAAGCTAAGGTCGTTCAACTTTTGCAGTCCCAAGGAATAAAAAAATCTGACTTAACAAGGGATGAGTTTTTAAAACATGCGTGGGATTGGAAAGAAAAATACGGTGGAATAATTCTAGATCAACTCAAAAGACTGGGTTCTAGTTGCGATTGGGATCGTACCCGTTTTACGATGGAACCAAAGTTGTCTGATGCAGTATCTTTCGTATTTATTGACCTTTATAAAAAAGGTTTGGTTTACAGAGGTACCCGTATGGTTAATTGGGACCCTCAAGGTAAAACCACTTTGAGTGACGAAGAAGTAAAATTCAAAGAGGTTCAAGACTCTCTCTATTATGTGAAATACGAGGGTGTTGATTTTGATGGATTTTTGCAAGTGGCTACCGCTCGTCCTGAAACTATTGCCGGTGATGTTGCCGTTTGTGTGCATCCGGAAGATGAGCGTTATGCTGCATTGATTGGTAAAAAAGTTCGTGTTCCGCTGATTAATAGAGAGGTTGAAATAATTTCAGATACTTATATTGATAAGGAGTTTGGTACTGGTGTTCTTAAAGTTACACCAGCTCATGATATTCACGATTATGAAATAGGGTTGAAATTTAAACTACCCGTCATTGATACACTTAATGATGATGGTTCTATTTCTGAGGCCGGTGTCTTATTCGTAGGCCAAGATCGTTTCGAGGCTCGAAAGAATTGGGTAGGGGCTTTGAATGAAAGTGAGCTACTCATCAAGGTTGAAGAATACACTCATAACGTTGGATTTAGCGAGCGGACAGATGCGGTAGTTGAGCCTAAAATTAGTACTCAGTGGTTCTTAGACATGAAAAAATTCATGGATCAAAATCCAGAAGTTTTATCTTCAGTTATGAATGATGAAGTTCATTTTCATCCAGAAAAATTAAAGAATACCTATAAACATTGGATGGAAAATATTCGAGATTGGAATATTTCACGTCAGTTGTGGTGGGGACATAGAATTCCAGCATTCTATGACCAAGAAGGAGATTTTGTGGTTGCTGATTCAATTGAAAAGGCCATTGAAGAATTTGCAAAAAAAGGGAAAACTATAGCCATTAGTGATTTAAAACAAGATGAAGATGTTTTAGATACATGGTTTAGTAGTTGGCTTTGGCCTATTAGTGTTTTCGATGGATTTGAATCTCAGGAAGAAGTTGATTATTATTACCCAACAAATGATCTAGTAACAGGACCAGATATCATGTTCTTTTGGGTAGCGAGGATGATTATGGCCGGTTACGAGTTTCGCAAGGAAAAGCCTTTCAAAAATGTTTATTTCACGGGTATTTTAAGAGATAAGCTTAGAAGAAAAATGAGTAAAAGTTTAGGCAATAGTCCGGATGCTCTCAAACTCATTGATGATTTTGGGGCTGATGCAGTGAGATTGGGCATGTTGTTGTGTGCTCCAGCCGGAAATGACATTCTTTTTGACGAATCTCAAATTGAACAGGGTAGAAACTTCTGCAATAAAATTTGGAACGCTTTCAGATTGTATAATTCATGGACAGGTGCAAATATTAGTGTAAGGCCATATGAATTGGAGTCTGCTAAGTGGTTTGAAAATAGAGTGAATCAAGTCTTGACAGAGAATGAAAAGCATTTTGAAGCTTTCCGATTGTCTGATGCTTTGATGAATTTATATAAACTCATCTGGGATGATTTTTGCTCGGTTTATTTGGAAGGAGTGAAACCTAAATATGGTGAGCAAATTTCAGAACCTGCAAGAATTCAAACACAACATTTCTTTTCTCAACTGATGAAAGCCATTCATCCTTTTATGCCTTTTATTTCAGAAGAAATTTACCATGTGTTATGGGGCGATAAACTCGATAAGCCTTGTGTGATCAGTGAATATCCACAGTCACAAAATAGTGCAACAGAATTCGATTCAGATTTAGTGCTTCAGGCAGTTTCGGAAGTGAGAAATTTAAGGGCACAAAAACAATTGTCCCCCAAAATTGAACTGAAAACTTGGATGGTGAATGCAGATCCATCCATCAATGCCTTTAGTGCGATGCTTGAGAAATTGGCCAATATTCAGCTTCAGACTTCAAATAGATATGAAGGTAATTTCATCATGTTGTTGGTGAAACAAACTGAAATTTGGATTGAAATTGAACAGGAGATCAATATTGAAGAGGAATGCGCCAAAATTGAAAAGGAAATTGGTTACCTAAAAGGATTTCTAAAAAGTATAGACGCCAAACTATTGAATGAGAAGTTTATGGCAAATGCCAAACCCGATGTAATTGAAAGGGAAAAGCAAAAATACGACGATGCCCAATCGAAGATAAACAACTTTGAAATCCAACTAAAAGCACTCAGAGCTTAATTTCTGAGTGTTTTTAGTTTCTTTAATTGATATTCTCCAATGGCATTCCCTAAAAGTTTGCCGTTTTCAATTCCTTCTTTAAAATGGATACCACCAAAAAGCCTACTTTGGCAAGCTTGGTCGCTAGCTTCTCTGAAGTTTTTAAAGGTTCTTACTCCTAAACCGAATTCATTTTCAGCCGAATCGGTGTATGGATATTCTCCAAAGATAGAGGTTAGTACGGTAGCAGCTGCACTGGATATGACGCTATGTGCACTAGGGTATTCAGGAAATGCTGGGGTCTCTATCCTAGGGAGCCATGATGAATCTATATGACGTCGAATTACCGTTACCGGCCGAACATACTCAAAATGGTATTTTGCGTCCCATGCAGCAATAAATCCATCAAACATGGCTGCTGACATTCTCAACATGCCTTCAGCACTTTGAAATAAGCTATATTTCTGTTTTCGAGCTACTGTTGAAAACATGGAAAGCCAGTGTCCAGCGGGAGAAACTTTTAGTACTTTAATAGTTGCATGACCATAGTGGAACGTACTATTGGGGTTATCATCCCAGTATTTTGCGGTGAGCAATTTAAAGCTATCAGCACTGTTACTTGCTTCGTACACTTCTTTCATATACGCATTGAATCTTTTGTTGGTGCTGGAACCATTATTATTAATATAGGGTTCTGGTTGAGGTAATACATTTCTCAACTGAGACGATGAATCTAATAATGCGGGACGAATTCTTTTCCATTTTGGTTCAACAGCCTGCATAAACTCTAGGGGAGTAGGTTGCCATAGTTGTGGATCATTTTTGGCAAGATAGAAATCAGTTCCTCTAATTTGCATAAAGGTGTCTTTTTTTGCCCAGCGGAAAATAGCATTTCCAATAGAATCTCCCCATGCTATGGAACGTTCAAAAACTTTAGAATGAAGAATATTTTTGTAATGGGTTAGTTTTCTTTCTCTAAAATGATTGACTGAATCTTCTTTGTAAACTAGTTGTCTTGCAGTGGTTGTGTAAGCAGATAATGCAACTAAATCTAAACAATACCCCAAGGTTGTGTCAACCATGGGTTTGTCTGTAAATCCATTGAATTGCTTCGATGTGCTAAGATATTTGGAATTAAAGGGTTGTATTGCTTCATAGGCAGCAACACAACTGTAGAAGTATCTTCTACTAGCAACAGGAGGTGTTACACCATCTAAAACTACCGCATTTTGTATGGCATGGTTGCATTCGCTCAATATATCATTATTGAAAATGACTTTTTGATTGCTTTCCACTTCCGATGAACAAGAAACAAATAATCCTACATATAAAATCGAAAACCTAAGTGAGGTAGAAATTTTCATAATCAAATTTAACGAAAAAAGGCCGCTCAAAGCGGCCTTTTTATTATTTGAAACGATTATAAGATTACTTCTCGTCTTCGAGAATGATTCCTGATTGTCCTTTGTATGGAGATTGTACCTGTACAAAATCTTTTAAACGCTTAATGCTCTTTACGCGTACAGTCGATTTAGAACGGTTTTTTGCTTCTTTTCTTTTAAGTCTTGTAACTCCCATGGCGATTAAATTTCGTGCAAATATAAGGTTATTTTAATAAATCTCAAAAGAAATTGGCTTAATTATTTGAACTTGAGATATCTTTTCCTTTATTATCTGTCCAAATTACCGATTTTACCAATTTGTTGATCACAATTCCAGGTGTCTTGCTCGAGTAATATCCGGATCCACGTCCAATATAGCTACTTTTCTTTGTGCCATCTTTTAATATCAAAGTCGCGTTTACAGCATTTGAGGGAGCTCTCAAAAACTTCATTTCCGCATTTGGATCAAACAATTTAACAAAGTCATTGTTTTGAGAAGCAGCAATACCCAATTTTTGATTGGCTTTTTCATACCATACCAATCCGCGACCATCTCCTGGTACATAAAATCCATTACCAACCCCACCACTTACTGTCATTCCATTTGATGAATTTAATAATATCATTCCATTTTGAGCATCATCTGGACCATGGGTTACTCGGGTATAACTATTATTACCAATACAAACTAAATCATCAAATCCATTCGCATCAACATCAATCGCCAGAATACCGGTTATGGGTCCAATTTGCGCGTTCCATGGCAAATCACTAACGGTAAACACTCCTCCGTTATTAACCAACAATAAATGAGAAAAGGTATTGGCAAACATTTTGTTTTGACTCAAGTTTTCTGCGCCAAAAATTTCTTCCATGGTTTTACCAGTGTAAGAACTGTAAGAGGGGAATTTTTTTCCCAAAAAACTTGGGAATGCCATTGCCATTTCATCCATTTGATAAAGAGGATACTCCTTTCCACCAGTTTGATAACTCAAAAAGAAATCCAATCTACTGTTTTTATCTACATCAGCCCAATAAATAGAAATGGGTTCATTCTTCCTTGATTGGATAAAGCTGTTGTTACCCTTATTGGTAACCACATAGTCTAAGTCTCCGTCATTATCTATATCTATCGGACAAATACTATTAAACCAGCCAGAATAATCAAATGTTCCTGTTTCTTTGGTTGCATTGATGAATTTTCCGCCTGAATTTTTCATGAAAACCACCGGCGTGTATTCACCCACTAACATCAAATCTGGTAGATTATCGTTGTTGTAATCAGTGAAAATTGCTTCATTGATCATTCCTGGCATATATAAATCTGGGGCGTCAGTTTGTGTGGCATCAATGAACTTACCCCCTTGATTTTTAAGAAGATAACTTCTGATTTCCAACACAGGATACACAGCCGGTAATACTCTGCCGGCTACAAACAAGTCTAAATCGCCATCGTTATCATAATCTGCAGCTGCAACAGAACTACTCGAGCCAATAACAGAGGGTAATTTATTACTAACATCAGTGAAATTCCCTTTGCCGTTGTTCTCGTATAGTTTGTGATTGTATTTATTTGAAGGCCAAGCAAATTCACTTCCTCCAACTGCAACATATAGGTCTAAATCCTTATCGCCATCGAAGTCGAAGAACAAACAACCAGTAACATCAGCTTGGATAGATTTCCAAGGTTGAGAAGATGAAGGCGAGAATTTACCGTTGGAACCTTGAATCATCAAACTTGACCCTGAGCTTCCTGCGGCATTTCCCACAAAAATGTCATCCAATCGATCACCATTAATATCACCAGAGGCCATACCTGGACCCATCATAGTAAAACGGTGGGGTAGCATAGGTTCTCTTTTGAAATCTGGTGTTTCTTGTTCTTGATGTTTAAAATTCCCTAAATTCCCGACATATTTCATCAACGAAGATTGTACATTAAAAATTTTATTGAGCTCAAACTCCTCTGATGATAGCTCGATGTCTATTTTCCATGTATTGTTATCTTGAGGTTTGATTTTGGACATTTTACCCGCTGAAGTAACAAGATAAAACTCAAAATCTTTAACTGATTTATCCCCTAAACCAATATGTATTTCTGGGTCAGAACTACTCAAATATCCTCTAGTTGATTGATATTCAAACACCCTCAAATCATCTTTACCTTTTACATAAACCTTTGATCCAATGGGTGATTTTTTCTTAGAACTGAAAAGTTGAATATTTTGAAAACCATTCTTTGTGTTTTTGTTTTTGTATATGAATGGCTCTTCATCTTGATTGCAAACAACTAAATCAGGTCTACCATCGCCGTTTAAGTCACCATATGCAGAACCGGTGCTTAAAGAAAGTTCGGGAGTTCCTCCTGATTGAGCAATATTTAACATACCCTTACCCGTATTCAAATAAAAGTAATTTTGAATCTTCTCAATTGGCAAGCGATCTAATACTTCTTTATGGGTTACCTTTTCACCTTTGGTTTGTTCTTTTCGATTTTGGTATTGAACAAAGTCAAGATTAGTAACATCTCTGTAATATCCATTGGTAATAAACAAATCTTGCAAACCATCATCATTAAAATCACAGAACAAAGGAGACCAGCTCCAATCCGTTCTCGCCACACCATACAAATAACTTAAATCAGAAAATTTATTATTTCCCTGATTGATTTGGAGTACATTCTTCATGTATTGTCTGCCATAGTTATTTCTGTAACTTATGGTTACGTATTCGTAATCTCGAGGACCCATAATGGTCATAAATCGCTCTGGTAGTTCAGGCAACATATCCAATGACATGAAATCCAAAAGTCCATCATTATTAACATCGGCTGCATCAGACCCCATTGAATTATTAGAGATGTGCTTGAACGAAGTAAAACATTCGTCTTTAAAAGTGCCATCTCCTTGATTGATATAATAAAAGTCTGGAACGTGATAGTCGTTGCAAACATAGAGATCTATAAGTCCATCTGAATTAAAATCGCCAGCTGTAGCACTTAAGCAATATCCACCGGCCATCATTCCAGCCGAAGTTGTGATATCAGTGAATTTATTTCCGTCGTTTCTGTAGAAGAACTGTTGAGAAGTCTCATTCAGTTCCATGGTTTTTTTGAAGGGGACATTTATATCAGAAAAATATTTTTGTGCGTGATTTCCAACATATAAGTCTAAATCTCCATCTCTATCAAAGTCAAAAAATGTAGCACAAGAAGTATTACCTTCATTAGCAACGCCCCATTCTTGAGATGCTTCTTTGAATTTCAAGTTTCCAAGATTTATGAATAGTTTGTTTGCTTTTTTCTTGGGATCTTTCGAAGGACCGCTGCTGCAAACATAAATATCGAGTAAACCATCATTGTTAACATCAACCATACTTACACCCGTCATCCACTGATTGGTTCCTACACCAGCGCTTTCAGTGATATCTTCAAATTTGAAATCTCCTTTATTCAGGTATAATTTTGAACTTCCGGAGTTAGAAGCAAAGTATAAATCATTTAAACCATCGTTGTTAATATCGCCCATTCCAACCCCAGCACCGTTGAAGAAATAATGATAATTGAACTGATTCATGGAGTCTGATTCAGGTACCATATTTTTGAATGTTACACCTGATACATCAGCATCAATTCGCTCAAATAATGCATCTTCTGAATTTATGGATTCATCACTGTTGCCGCAAGAGTGCAACATCATGAATCCCAAAATTACAAACCATTTTATGGATTTCATATTTACAATATTACAAGATTAATTTCGTCGTACTTGATCGTATCTCAAGAAAGTAAATAGTAGGAGTGTGAACCCCCATAAAGAACTTCCTCCGGCAGAAACAAAAGGCAACGGAATTCCAATTACCGGAATTAAACCAATTGTCATTCCAATATTTACAAACCAGTGAAAAAATAGAATGCAACATACACTGTAACCTAAGATTCTTCCATACGCATCTGATTGTCTTTCTGCTAGTTGAATTAGCCTTAAAAGCAACCCCAAAAATGCTGAAAAGAAAACAATTACACCAACAAATCCCCATTCTTCGCCGATGGTACAGAAAATAAAATCGGTATGTTGTTCAGGGACAAACCCCATTTTTGTTTGAGTGCCATTTTGAAATCCTCTTCCAATAAAACGACCTGCGCCAATGGCTACTTTAGATTGATCAAGGTTATATCCCATGCCTTGTTTATCTTCTTTTAATCCTAAAACAATTTCAATCCTATCTTTTTGATACCACTGAAATACGTTGTCATAAACGATTCCGACAAGGGTTGAAAACACAGCGCTAGAAACTGCAATAAACGAGATTAATATTACCCATTGCCTTGATTTTCGGGCAAAATAAACTGCAATTGAACCAATACCCAAAATGGTACCTACAAGGTAATAACTAGATATTTCTAGCCCCTGAAATACAATGCTCAAAATGGCTAATAATCCCATCCAAAAGGCCAGAATGATAATATATCCAGGCATTCCTTCACGATATAAAACCAAAAAAAACGAAAAGTAAACCAACGCACTTCCCGTATCATTCTGTAGTAAAATTAAAATAACTGGAAATAAGAAAATACCTAACGAATATGTGATATTTTTCCACCCAGAAAAACGCATTCCATATCCTCCTAAAAACTTGGCCAAAGCCATGGAAGTAGCTAGTTTAAGAAATTCTGAAGGTTGAATTCCAAATCCACCAAATCCAAACCATGATTTTGCCCCGCCAACCTCTTTACCAATGAATAAAACTGCAATATTTAATAAAATCACCAACGCATAAACATAATAGGAGAGGTAATCTATCAGTACAACATTTGCAAACGATAAAGTTAAAATAATGACTACGGCTCCACCGATGAAAAACAATTGCTTGTAGGCAATATCAGACAACACCAAAGATGTTTGATTAACGTCGGAGGTAACCGAAAAAATATTAATGAATCCAATGGCAACCAAGAGGATATAGAAGAAAACTCCCCAGATATCCATTTTATTGTTTTCAAAGCTGCTTTGATATTTCATTGTTAAACTATTGAGGTTCTAACACGGTTGTTTTCAATCGATCAATCATGAATTGTTTACTCGAAGAAGTATCTCTCATCAAGTATTTTTCAATCATCAAGTTTGCAATAGGAGCTGCATAAGTAGCCCCAAAACCACCATTCTCTACAATAACTCCAATAGCAATTTTGGGATTGTTTCGAGGAGCAAAGGCTATAAATAAAGAGTGGTCTTTCCCGTGAGGATTTTGGGCTGTTCCTGTTTTGCCGCAGATTTCAATACCATTAATTCCAGTTCCATTCGCCGTACCACCGGGCTTCATCACTTGACTCATGCCTTCAATAACTGTCTCAAAATGTTTTGCATCAATAGGTATGATTTTTTTGGTTCTGTATTCCTGTTTGAGGCCATTATTCTTAAGGCCATTTACCTTTTTCAACAGGTGTGGTGGAATGTAATAACCTCGGTTTGCCAAAATTGCAGCAACATTGGCAAGTTGAAGTGGAGTAAGCAGAATCTCACCCTGTCCAATGCCCAATGAAATAACCATGGAACTCCTCCATTTTTTTCCATGACGTTTGGCTAATCTCTCAACTGTTGGAACATTTCCTGATGATTCACCTAATAAATCAATTCCTGTAGGATCACCTAAGCCAAATGAACGCCAATACCTTTCTAATACTCTATATCCGTTATGAGTAGATCCATATTTGGGGTGATCAATGATTTCTCTAAATAATCCGCAGTAATAGGAATTACAACTGATCCGAATTGAACCAACAACATCTAAAGGTCCTCCGTGTGGATGACAACCAACAACTATGTTTCCCATTCGATAACCACCGCCGCAACCTTTTGTGGAACCAGGATGAATAATGCCTTCTTGCAATCCTATTAAAGCTAAAACCGTTTTAACGGTACTTCCTGGAGGATATACTCCTTTTACTGCTCTATTATATAACGGTTTTTTAGGGTCAATGAGCATTTTTCTGAAAGATTTAGCCCTATCTTGACCCACTAAATCATTGGGATTGTAGTCAGGTTTATTCAAGAAAGCCAACACTTCTCCAGTTGAAGGTTCAATTGCAACTACAGAACCTCGTTTTCCATTGAAAAGTTCTTCGGCAAATTTTTGCAATTCTATATCGATAGTTGCATAAAAGTCGGGGCCGGATTTTGCAGGATAATTAAATGCTTCGTCATGAACTTCGCCCCGTTGTTTGTATGTCCTGTCTTGCCAAACGGTTTTAATACCTTTTGCACCGCGCATGAATTCTTCATAATAGCGTTCAATACCGGTAATGCCAACCAAATCTCCAGGCTGGTAATAAGGGTCTTCTTTTAATAATAACTCGCTAGCTTCACCTAAATAGCCAAACGCATGTGCACCGCCAAAAATCTCATAGGCCCTATCTGTTCTAGGTTCAATGTAAAAACCCGATAATCTATAAAGGTTCTCTCGGAGAGCGGTATACTGTTGCTGACTTAGATTGGAATAAAAAATGGCACTGCGATTGTAAGCGTTGTTTTTTTGACGTTTTTTGGAATTTATCCATGCCTCAGTTAGAAGCTTATTGTATTGATTACTGTCTATTTGTAATATTTGTTGTATAAATAAACGGTTTTCTAATTTCTCTTCTTTGGGGAAAATAAATAAATCATAAGAGGCGGCATTTTTAGCAATAATTTTACCAAATCTATCGTAGATGACGCTTCTTGCAGGATATAAAGTGATTTTATTTAGAGCATTGTTGATGGCTCTTTTCTCATATTTATCGTCAACCAACTGTAGGGTTCCAATGCGATAAAGAAACAATAGGAATATAAATGAGAGTCCTATTACAAAAACACTACTTCTGTTCTTATGGACGTCTTGCATTGTTAATTACTTTTTAAATAAAGACTTAAACAACAAAACTAATGAGAATGTTCCTATTGTACTAACCAATGCAGTAGTTGTAATTCTTATAAAACTACTTATTTCAAAAAAGTCTAAACCAAAAAATAGAAAATGGTGAATAAAAATCAAACTTAATGAGTAATAAACAAAAAACAACCAACCTTTTGATTCAAGTCCAATATAACTTTCTCCCTGAAGCTTAAGCGAATCAAAATCTATTAGAGCCTTATCTATGTAGTATTTAACAAATACCATGACCACAGTAGAGGCTGAATGTGTTCCAAATGACCCTGAAGATAAATCAATTAGAGTTCCATAAATGAACGCTGAAATAAGAACTATATACCGATTTAAATCTAAAGGAAGCACAAAAAACAACATCAAGTAAGGCATAGGTTTCAAGTAAAAACCCATAGGAATCTCTTGAATTAAATAGGATTGGAGTAATCCAAGTATAATGGCAATAAATATATGTTTGACAGCTTCAATCATTTATTTCTTCTTATCATTTTTTCCCGATACAGGCGTAATTAATGGCGAATTCTCGAGTGAATCCATTTCATTTTTGAATCGAGTCGACACACAGTAAACAGTATTCAATTTATTGAAATTTGTAGAAAGTTCAATTTCAATTTCTAAAAACTGAGAAGAGGTGTTGGTGTTGACCTTTTTTACCTTTCCAATGGGTTGATAAGGTGGAAAAATTGAAGAATAGTTGCTGGTCAATACTACATCACCCCTTTTAACTTTTTCAGTTCTACTAATTTCGTCTAAAGACATTACACGAGAATCAGATCCATTCCATTTTAAAACTCCTTCTCTTAATCCTAATCGCTTGAGAAGTGGAGTAGTTTCAAATTTGGAATTTAATACCGACATCCCAACTGAATAATGTTTAGTGGTTTGAATGATGACTCCTACAATTCCTTCAGGACCCACAACTGCCATTTGCTCTTTTATGCCGTGAACGCTTCCCTTATCTAAGTAAAAGTAATTATCAGGTCTATTGGTTGAATTTCTTATAACTTTAGCTGATATATAATCGTATGATATTTTCCGTATCTTATCAGTTGAAGTCAAAGTATCTAGGTAAGTAGTATCACCTTTTATTTGATCATATAGTCCAATCAATGAATCAGAATAGGCAATGGAATTTCTAAGAAATAAATTCTCGGTTCTTAACTTATCGTTCTCGGTTTTAAGATTAACAAAGGAAGTAAAGTTTGAACGCCATTCATCTATAGATCGAATGAATGAAATACTCGAGTTAAAATAAAAGCTATGCTGATAAATTTGGTATTGAAGTATCTGGTTAAAACTGAATAAAAACAACGAAAATGCTAATAGGGGATATGAATTTTTTTTAATCCACTGATAAATTACCCACATAGCTTAACGTGCTTTAAGCAGTCATCAAAAACTTGAATTTACCAATATTTTTCAATGCTGTACCGGTGCCTCTTACAACTGCTCGCAAAGGGTCTTCAGCAATGTTTACTTTTAATTTTGTTTTATTTGAAATTCGTTTATCTAAACCTCTCAACAAAGCACCGCCACCTGTTAACCATATCCCGTTACTCAAAATATCAGCACTTAATTCTGGTGGAGCCTGCTCAAGAGCGCGCATGATAGCTTCTTCCACTTTCATGATGCTTTTATCCAGTGCACGTGCAATTTCATTGTAAGAAACGTGAATACTTTTTGGGATACCCGTCATCAAATCTCTACCAAATACTGCATAGTCTTCTGGTGGATTTTCTAACTCTTGTAGTGCACTACCAATATTGATTTTTATTTTCTCTGCTGTACGTTCACCAATCAAAAGATTGTGTTCGCGACGCATATATTCAACAATATCAAGATTGAATTCATCACCAGCCACGCGAATACTCTCATCACAAACAATTCCACCTAAAGCAATAATAGCAATTTCTGTAGTTCCACCCCCAATATCAATAATCATATTTCCTTGAGGGAGGGTAACATCAATGCCAATTCCAACGGCTGCAGCCATAGGCTCATGAATAAGATAAACTTCTTTTGCACCTGATCTCTCTGCGCTATCTTTAACGGCTCTTTTTTCAACTTCCGTAATTCCAGAAGGGATACAAATAACCATTTTTAACTGTGGAGATATCCATTGTTGACGCTGATTCATCATTTTAATCATTCCACGAATCATATGCTCTGCGGCTTGGAAATCTGCAATAACTCCATCTTTTAACGGACGAATGGTTCTAATGCCCTCGTTTTCTTTACCATACATGAGCATAGCATCTCTACCAATAGCAATTACATTGCCTGTGTTGCGCTCTAATGCAATAATTGACGGTTCGTCAACTACCACTTTGTCTTTATGAATGATTAAGGTATTGGCGGTTCCTAAATCAATTGCGAGTTCTTGTGTTAAAAAACTAAAAAGGCCCATGAAAAATGGTTTTGAACCACAAAATTACGTCTTTCTGAACGGAGTTAAAACAGCCATTTAAAAATTCTTTCCTAAAGATACTAATATTGACCTTTTTGAACGTTCATCGCCAACTGTCGATTGAGGAAATTCAACTCTAAAATCAGTCCCCAAAATACGAATTTGTGCTCCATAGCCGTAAGAATATATCCAAGGATTTCTATTGGCGCCAGCACTGAGTAAATAATTAGGATAATCAAATAACAAGGTATTATAAGGATTGTTGTAGTGAACTGTGGAGCCACCAACAAAACCAGTGGCAAAATCAAAGAAACCAAAAACTGTGAAATGTCTCCAAAAAGAAGAACCTAAAACATAAGATTTGATCATTTTCAGGGGTTTGTAATGTATTTCTGATTGTGAAGAAATAAAACTGTTACCCATTCTAGTACCCAATTGAGTACCACGAACATAACCGCCTGTGTAAACCAATCCTTGGTATCGATAATCTAGATCATTTGAAATGCTATTGGTATTTGCATTTGAATGAATCCAACCTTTTGTTCCTCCAATAAGAAACAAATGATTAACATCGGTGAACGAATATTTACCGTTAATTCGATTGAAAAATTCTAAATGCCTAGTTTTAAATTTCAATTCTGATTTTAGCAATAAACCAGCAATGTATTTTCCATTATATAGTCCATTTTGAGAGGATAACTCAAAATTTAATTGAACATTAGGGATTTGTTTCATCCATTTCTGAGAATTTACTGAAACACCTAGTTCCATTTCTACTAAAAAAGATCTGCCTATTTCTCTTTTGCTAATTTCAGGACGATAATTCAAAGGTATATCCGATAACCATTGTCCTTTGCTACGCAAGAAAGGTAGTAAAAGTGCACTCTTTTTGTTTTTTAAAGTTAGATTATGAGAAATTTGAAATGACTGTTCCCGCTGGTTAATAGAATTAAAACCACTGAATTGTCTTTGCCTATATGAAACATTAAAATCTTGTACCCATTTTTTTTGTGTAATGCTATAGGTAGCTGATATTCCTATTCGACGTCTATTAAAATTACTGAACAAATTAAGTTCTAAAACATCAGATCCAATATTATTGAAAAAATTGCCACTGTAAAATAATGTTAATGGAGAATTGTATAATTCTGTTGTAGGAATATTTCTTGAATATCCTAAATCAATATCCCTATTGGTTAATTGAAAGGAAGAGTTTTTTGCGTAAAACCAGTTTCTATAATTTGTTGATTTACATATTTCTATGTTTACCTTTGGAGTCAAATCTAAAAGAATCAATGAATTATCCTTTTCATAATCGCTCATGAATAACGTGCCATGTTCGTATTCAATCCTTTCATGTTTTAGGGATGTATCAATTTGTGCACTGTCAAAAGTATAACTCCTACTAACCATGGTATCAGAATCTAATATCTGCTCATCGTTGAAATTGATATTGATTATTAAAGACTTGTTTTTAGCATAGTACTCAGCCTGACTTTTGGATTTTCTGCTTACCATTATCTGTCCATAAAAATCGCCCTTTGTTTTGGTCGATGTTTTTAGGAAATGACCATCATTATCTCTGAAAAGATGAGATATCTCACATTTTGTTTCTTGGGATTTTACAAAGCTCAAATGGGATTCTGATTCTTGTATGAAGTCTGATAATTCAATAATCGAATGATCATATTTACTTGACCATATTATACTTGATTCAATCGCTTTATTTCGATGAATTCTTTGTGCAATAGATTGTGTTCGATTTTGATTCCACGAACTGTTAATGCTCATTAAATAAAATGTGGAATCAACGTAATCATCTTGAACCCATCCAAGGAGTTTTTCGCCTTGCATTTCATAAATCAATTGTATTTTTTTGCTTGTTTTAGTTAATGAATAAATAGCTGTATTGTTATAAGCTTGATGCATTAAAAAAAATTCATTATCATTTGAATAGATTATTTTCCAGATTCCGTTTTGAGCAGTTGGAGTATAGAAAATATGGCTATCATTGGCAATGCTCCATACTTCATTAGACCATATCATAGCAAATGGAGCTTTGTTTTTTGCAATGGTCAATTCAATACTCGGTACATTGAATATAAGTTGATTATTAAAACCAATAGAATTAACCGTTTTTAAAATTTCGAAATTTCTATGCTTATTGTTAGAGCGAATTATATGTGAGTTCAAAGGATTGGATAACACCCCATAAAACGAGGGAGTATCTGAATGGGTATTAGGTACTAATTTGAAATTGGTGTAGTTTCCCTTTGGCAATGGAAATTGAAAGTCGGGTTGAATGGAATTTTCATTTCTCAACTGAATTTCATCGATTTTGTTTTTGAGCCAGGTATTAAATCTGGTATCAAAATGATACAAAAACGATTTTTCAAAACTATTTGCATTTCTGATGAGCATCCAAAATGCACCATCGATGTTCCTGCCTTTTTCTTTTTCGAATAAATACCATATTACCGACCCGAAAACTTCTTGCTCGCTGCTTGATATGAAATTAATGTTTCGAAATTTACCTTCTTGACTCCATTTTCGAAATAATTCAAAATCTCTATATGTAATTCCTTGAGCGAAATATTGTACAAATCCAGTTTTTAGCCAATTGGGAATTCTGTCAGCTCTGTTTCTCTCCAACCTTTCTCTGACAGTTAGTCCCATTAAATATTCATCAATGAAGTGAGATGCCACATTGTAACGTATTTGATATCTGATATCTAAATTATTACCACTCAACATTAGTCCGATATATCTTGAATTGACAGATCTCTTGTGATTTTGGAAATCTGTTAATGTACTAAATAACGCTAGCGGTACCGATTCGCTGATTTTATACGACAAGTGTGATTCTAATTCCAACAATGCGCTATTGGCGCAGCTAAATAAACTGTCTCTGAAATCAGTATGACTATTTAAATAGTTATTTTCAGCTTCAAAAACTAAGAATTCTATTCTGCCTTTTGAAAGAATTATCCTGTTTTTTGAATGAGCTAAATTGAATGACATGAAAACAAATGCCATTAACAACCACTTATATTTCTTGTATGTATGCATTTGTCTTTGTCAAATATACCCAAACTGTTGTAGTTTTGAAACATGAATTCCCGTTATTTTATTGAGCTAGAAGATCGTTACGGTGCACATAATTACCATCCGTTGCCAGTTGTTTTGGAAAAAGGTGAGGGTGTATTCCTTTGGGATGTTGAGGGTAGAAGGTATTTTGACTTTTTATCAGCTTATTCAGCCGTAAACCAAGGACATTGTCATCCAAAAATTGTGGGGGCATTGAATAATCAAGCTCAGAAGCTAACTCTAACTAGCAGGGCATTTCACAATAACCTGCTTGGAGAATACGAGAAATTCATGTGCGAAACATTTGGATTTGATCGCATTTTGCCCATGAATACAGGCGTGGAAGGGGGAGAGACAGCCATTAAACTGTCGAGAAAATGGGGGTATGAAGTTAAAGGTATTCCTGAAAATCAAGCAATAACTATATTTGCCCACGGTAATTTCTGGGGACGTACCGTTGCCGCCATCAGTTCAAGCGATGACCCAGATAGCTTTGGAGGATTTGGACCCTATGTGCCCAACTTTAAAAGTATTCCTTACAACGATTTATCATCCCTTGAAGAGGAATTAAAAAACCCTAATGTATGCGCATTTATGGTTGAACCCATTCAAGGTGAGGCTGGTGTCGTTGTTCCTGATCATGGTTATTTGAAAGGCGTCCGTGAACTGTGTACAAGATACAATGTCCTATTTATTGCTGATGAAGTGCAAACAGGTATTGCTCGAACTGGAAAATTATATTGCTGCCAACATGAAGAGGTTAAACCTGACCTACTTATTTTGGGAAAAGCCTTGGGTGGAGGAGTTTTTCCGGTAAGTTGTGTGCTAGCTTCTGAAGAAGTAATGAATACCCTGAAGCCAGGGCAGCACGGTTCTACTTTTGGAGGAAATCCGCTTGCTTGCGCCGTAGCAATGGCATCAATAAATGTGGTAATTGAAGAAAATTTAGCAGAAAGAGCTGAGAGATTGGGTGAGAAATTCAGAACCCATTTGCGCAACTTAAACCTGCCCATGGTGGAGTTTGTAAGAGGAAAGGGTTTGCTCAATGCAATCAAAATAACCCCGCACAACGGCAAGGAGTTCAAAGCCTATGATGTCTGTTTGAAAATGTTAGATAATGGACTATTGGCTAAGCAAACTCATGAACATATCATTAGATTTGCACCTCCATTGGTTATTTCCGATGAACAATTAGATCAAGCTCTTTCAATTATTGAAGATTCCTTAAAATCATTTGCTTAATCAATAGTTTCTTTGTATTTTTGCATCCTCTTAGCTCGGGTGGCGGAATAGGTAGACGCGCAGGACTTAAAATCCTGTTCCCAGTAATGGGAGTACGGGTTCGATTCCCGTCCCGAGCACCATGCGCCTACCGCTATTTATTATTCTAGCTGCGCTTCTCTCTAATTGCACCAATCAACTTCCAGACGGTGCTCAATTTATTTCCGAAAATGACACCACTTTTTCTGAAGATATTCGAGAGATATCACTAAAAATCAATAAATCACCAAAAGACGACAATCTATATTACCTCAGAGGTAATACATTTTTCTTTGATCAGAATTATAAAAAGGCAATTATTGACTTCCAAACAGCAGCATTTCTAAATTCAGAAAATCCGTTGTATCATTTCCGATTGGGTGAATCTTATTTGCAGATCGATTCTGCTGATTATGAAAAATCAAACCTGCACCTTTCAAAAGCCATTGAATTAAAACCTGACTATACTGAGGCTAAGTTCTTGCTTGCTAAACTCAATTTAGCTCGACAGCAATACGAAAATTTCAATAAATGGTACAAGGAAATCGAAAACAATCCTGAGTTTAGGGAGAAATCAATGGTTTTAAAATTGATTGCCCTCAAAGAACAAAAAGATACGGCTAAAGCCGAGGCAATGTGTGATTTTATATTGAATGAATACCCCAACAACTTTGATGCTACCATGCAAAAAGCCCTGTTGCTTTACAATAAAGACCTCAAATTAGCTGAAATATATATCGATAAAGCTCTATCTATAGATGAGTTCGCTGCTGAAGCTTTATATTCAAAAGCATTGATTCTCCAAAAAAACGAGAAATATGCAGACGCTTATAAACTATATGAACGAACTATTAAAGTGAATCCGGATCACTTATTTGCGTTATATAACATGGGTGTGATTGACCATTTCTTTGAAAATTACCAAGATGCTATCAAACACGCCGATATGATTTTAGACAAATCCCCAACTTTTGCTAAGGCATTTGCATTGAAAGGGAGTTCCTACAAAATGATGGGTAATAAAAAAGCCGCTGAAGATCAATTTTCAGCGGCCAAAAAACTAGATAAAAATCTAGATTTAAAGAACTTTTAGTTTTTTACCAATGTAACTTTCCAAGTGTTGATATCGCCTTGGTGTGTTTGGTAGTAATATCTCAAAACAATGTCTGTACCTGTCATTTTTTCAATGAACCAATCATAGTCGTACAAGAACTTAACGTATTTAGCGTCTGGTGAAGTCATAGACCAACTAATTTCGTCTTGGTCTGGTTCAGTATTACATTTGCCATTCGCTTTCCAAAGGCATTTTGAAGTAGAAGTGAATGTATATGTGTCATCTTTGTCACATGCATTCATGGTTTCGATAATCCCCTCAGAAGAACTATCCGTGAATGAAACACTCTTCCAAGTGCGCATCATAAATACTTCTTGCCTTGTTTTTCCAGTAATATCATCTGGATTGTTACTCTCATCTGAACAAGATGCAATAAATGCAGTTGCTGCCAATGCTACGGCGAATACTATATTTTTCATCATATCGATTCCAAAAATAAGGGATTTTATGAATTTTCCATCATCAAATCGTTAATTACTTCTGAAGCAAGTCTCAAGCCAAATAATGCTGGCATATAACTTATGGTTCCATAAAATGACTTTTTATAGTTGCTCCCGTCTGTTAATTTTAAGCTTTCGCGAACCAGTTCACTTTTGTTAAAAACCACTTTGAAACCTTTCCGAATGCCCAGTCTTTTTAGGCGTTTACGCAGGGTTTTTGCAAACGGACAATTATAGCTTTTAGAAAAATCAGCTACCATAACACCAGCGGCATCTAATTTGCCACCAGCACCCATTGAACTGATCATTCTTTGCCCTAAATCCATACATGTCTTAATTAAGTAAATTTTTGGAGAGACTGAATCAATGCAGTCCATCACATAATCAAATTTATTTGATTTGATTAATTCAATATTGTCATCAGGACTTTGAAACTTGGAAATCACGGTCAAATCCAAATTCGGATTTATGTCTAACATACGTTGACGCATAATTTCAGCTTTAGACATTCCAACTGTGCTGTCTAATGCGGGTAATTGTCGGTTCTTATTGGTGGGATCAACAGTATCGCCATCTATAATGGTCATTTTTCCTACTCCGGCCCTGCAAATGAACTCGGCAGCAAAACTGCCAACTCCGCCTAAGCCCACTATTAAAACATTTGCATTTACTAGCCGTTCTAACTTTTCTGTACCTACCAATAATTCGGTTCTTTCTAACCAAGGTGAAATAGACATAAATGCAAAGATATTGTCAGAAATTGAATCACATATCAGTATTGACGTATTTTCGTAGAAGTATGAATCTTCGTAATGTCCTATTTGTAGCCGTCGGATATATTTCTAACTCACTTTTTGCACAATCTGCAACAACTACTGTTGACTATATTTCAATAAATCCAAAAGTAAGTGCCCCTGCTAAAGTTGCACTAAAGTATTTATCAGATAAAAATTTATCTCTTTTTGACGATGAAAATAGCATATTTATAACTTTTCAGTCGAATTTAGATCTTGCACATTGGAAAAATAAGGCGGAATTCTTAACCTCAAAATTTGATAGTGAATTCCCAATAAGCAAGGGTCAATATATTATAACTGCACGTTTAAATATTTCAGAATTGAACCAATTTTTATTAGATGAAAATTTAGTACATCTGGAGGTTGCGTCTAGATTAAATTCACCTCGACCACTTGATGATAAATCTAAATCTAAAAGTCAAGTTGATCTTCTTCATAATTTGCAAGATCCGGGACCTATCAAAGGTGAGGATGTCATTGTTGGTGTGGTAGATATAGGTTTTCAAACTTCGCATCCCACATTTTTCAATGAAAATGGATCGAAATATAGAGTGAAACGGTTTTGGCATCAAGGTTATCCGAATCAAGATGGCCCAAAACCATTCAATTACGGCATTTTGTTTTCAACTCAAAACAGCATTTTAAAGGCCGTTGATTATGACGGTTCTCATGGTACGCATGTGGCAGGAATTGCCGCTGGCTCCGGATTTAAAAGTCCTGACTTGAAATTTTCGGGCATGGCCCCCAATGCTGATCTTGTTTTTGTGGGGATTAAATACAAAAACGATACTTTAAACGGAAGTGCACTTGGTGATCTAGTTGTTGCGAATTCAACCATTCTCGATGGATTTCAATACATTTTCAACTATGCAGATTCCGTTGATAAGCCGGTTGTTACTAATTTAAGTTGGGGCATGCACACGGGTCCGCATGACGGAACTTCTTTGTTTGATTTGTCGTTAGAATCTATGCTAAATAAACATTACACCTTTAGAAACAGTAATAGAGGAAAAATATTGGTAGGTGCAAACGGAAATAGTGCAAGAGAGAACATGCACATTAAATTTGATTTGAACAATGACACCCTTGAAACTCTCGCAATGGATAGAAGTAGGGAGTATTATAAAACAGAAAATGTGTATTGTGATTTTTGGTCAGAAAAAGATGCAAGCATTCAGATGAAAATAACGCTAATTGATTCTCAAAACAACGAATTAATTACCACTGACTTTTTCAATTTTAACAGTGATTCATACAATAAAATAGTGCTTCACAACGGAAATGATACTTTACAAGTCGTTGTTTCATCTCAAAAAAAATACGTAAACAACAATAAATCGAATGTATTGGTGATGGCCGAAGCAAATTCCAACAAAAGATTTATCAAAATTTCATTTTCAGGGACTGGGGTTTTGCATGGGTGGAATTCAGGAAGAACCTACGAATGGACATCAGGTACTTTTAGAAGTTATATCAGAAGTTTAAAACCAACTAATTGGATTGAGGGGGATGAGAAATATACGGTCATTGAAAACGGAGGTACGTCTAAAGCAATTTTAGCAGTAGGTGCATATAATAACAGAGTAAATTGGATTAATGCCGCTGGTGAGTTTAAGTCAGATTCTGCAATTGCTGAAGGACAAATTGCTGGATTTAGTAGCAATGGGCCAACTGTTGACGGAAGAATGAAGCCCAATATTAGTGCCCCTGGGCAATATATAACTTCAAGTTATCATAAAGATCAATTGCCTGGATGGCTATTACCATATGTGTTACATATTGATACGTTCAATCAAGATAAGGTATATTATGCTATGGCCAGCGGAACTTCAATGGCTGCTCCTCATGCCGCAGGAATTGTGGCCTTATTGTTACAACACACACGCGGCAATTTAACTTATTCCCAAATGATTGAGTTGATTCAATCATCGGCAAAAAAAGATGAATTCACTGGTTCTATTGAAAATTACATTTATGGATATGGTAAAATTCAAGCTTACAGTGCTTTTATGGCTTCAAGTATTTTTGCAAATACGCAAATTCATGCACCTCAAAATCTAATGAAGCCCTGGTTCTTGAAAGATGAAAATCAACTAAAAATTAAAGGAATTCCAGAAGATTTTAATCTAAATATGGCCATTTATGATTTATCAGGAAGACTGTTGTTTCAACAAAACATTGGACAAACAAGAGAGATTAACGTTGCTGATTTCAAATTGCCCATCTCTGGAGTTTATATCATAAAACTAGCAGGAGAGGGGTTGTTAAGTTCAACCTTGTTTGTGTTCTAGTTCAATAATAGACTAGTTTTCTGACTTGGTCAAAAGGTAAGATTCAACATGGCGACTTTTCTTCTCTTCGTAAATGTCTGAAATCTTAACCATAATGCCTGTTTCTTCAACACCGCCAAAATGGTCGTTTATGGCCGTACCGAAGGTTTTCATTGTTGGACTCAAACTCATATAGCTATTAAACAAGGGTGGTACTTGTTCACCCAACTGCCTCACATTTTGACTCAATAAATTGTAAGCTGGTTTGTATTCTAGTCCTTTAAGTTCATTTGAAAAAGCTTCATTAAAAGACCATTCTAAAGGACTAACTGGACTAACTAACTTTTCTGTATCTGGGAAAAAGGTCCACATAAAAGTTAAAATCAAATCACGCGCTTGTTTGTTAAAATTTGTATACATGGTAATCTTCCCAAAGAAATATTCCATATCAGGATGATCAACAACAAGAGCGCCAAGTCCGTCCCAAAGGTTGTCCAAGGAAAAAATTCCTTTTTTACTGTCTTTTGAAGGTTGATAATTGGGTTGAACAAAACTTCGACCTAATTCAATGGTCTTAGGAAAATAGTTTGAAATCAAATCATCTGAAAACAACAATATTTCAGTAGTTGATAAATGATATTTACCCTCTGAATCTTGATTGTCTTTGCAGAATGCGAATCTATACCCTCCAACAATTTCTTGATCTTCTGGATTCCAAACGATCAATTGATTATAAGCATAATCACCGAGATCAAATTCATCCAAATCTAAATCCTTACCAGTTCCACCACCTGCTTCTCTAAATGACCATTCTCTTAGTCTCCCAATTTCACGTAAGAGGTGAGGTTTATGGTTTCCGTTAAAAATATAAATTTGATTATTGGCTTTGTTGGTGTTGCGAACAAAAATATCCGAAGTCAGTTCTTTTGTCAGTAATTCTCTATTTACCCTGTCAACGATAGGTGTCATATAAGACGCAAAATAAGGGAAAGATTTAATATTCCGTTAATAAATTCCCTTTGAGTGCGTAGACCATTTTTTTAATTTTTTGAGCAATTTCAAAAGGATTTCCTTGAGCTAATTTATCAGGGGTAATGGGTTTGCCGAAATAAATGTGAATGTCTTTCCCTCTTGCTTTAAACATTTCATCTGGCAAAGTAAACATCTCGAAATTGACTTTGATACCAAAGAATTTTCTTATCGATGAAATGCGATAAAACCTTTCAGTGTTTCGTCCATCAATAAATACAGGCACCAAAGGAAGATTGTTCTGTCTACATTTCACCACCACACTTTTTTGCCAATCTAAATCGGTAATTTGTCCGTTAATTTTTCGAGAAACATATCCCGATGGAAAAATAAGAACACATTTCCCCGATGAATAAGCTTGTGTAATCTGAGCTAAGTTGTTGCGGTCTGACTTTCCTACTTTGTTTACAGCAATAAAATACGGACTCAATGGTTTGATATTCATTAAAATATCGTTGGCTAGAAAAATTAAGTCATTTCGAACTTCAGATGAGCCTTTTAATAATGCCATTCCATCAATTCCACCCAGAGGGTGATTTGCTGCTAAAACACAACCACCGTCGTGAGGTATGTGCTCTAATCCATGACAAATGATGTTAATTTTTAATTCATTGAAAACTACATCAACAAATTCCTTTCCCTCGGTACCATGACCCTTCAGAAGAATTTCATTGATGTAGTCTTGATGTATAAATCGTTTAAACCAATTCAAAATGAATCGAGGTATTTGTTTCAAGAGTTTGGGATTTTTACTCCTGATGATTTCGTCAATATTGATTTGAATAGGCTTGTCTGTCATTGTTTATAAGATTGCAGCTTTAGTAGCATCCAGAATAGCAAATGCAGCAGCTGATGAATCAGACTCCGAATATACTCTTAGAACAGGTTCAGTGCCAGATGGACGAATCATCACCCAAGAACCATTATCAAGGTGAAACTTGAACCCATCAACATCTTCTATTTTTGTAACGTTATACGTTCCAAATTTTTTATAAGACCCTGATTTACAGTTTTCAATAATAGATAGCTTCAATTCATTGTTTATATGAAGGTCGTATCTTTCAACAGCAAATGAACCTATTTTATTATAAACGTCTTGAATCAATTGAGATACTGATTTTCCGGTTTTTGCCATGTATTCCATTAGTACCAATCCCATCCAAACACCGTCTCTTTCAGGTATATGTCCTTTAATTGCTATTCCACCGCTTTCTTCAGCACCTATCAAAACATCGTCAGTAACCATGTACTCACAAATGTATTTAAAACCAATTTTGGTTGTTATAGACTCAAGTCCTTTCAATTCACAAAGCTTCTGAACCTTATCACTTACAGAAAAGCTTTTAACTACTTTTCCGCTGAAACCTTTGAATTCAGTAAGGTACTCTATCAACAACAATATCAAGTGATGAGAATCTACAAACTTTCCATTTTCATCAAAAAATCCAATTCTATCCGCGTCTCCGTCAGTGGCTAATCCTACACTGTATTGCGAATTAGCAGCAATCATTTCAGAGATCTCAGGAAGATTTTTAAGAATAGGTTCTGGAGCTCTTCCTTCAAAGCCAGGATTGTAATCTCCATGCAAAATGGTGGCTTTTGGTAACAATCTTTTCACCAATCGCTGCCCTGCACCATACATCGCATCATAAACCAGTCCCGTAGAAATAGAATCTAAAGCGTCCATGTCAAAATTTTTCTGACAATGCTCTAAATACATATCTTCAAATGCTCCAAATGTGATTAATCCAGCCTCAATCAACTCATCAAAACTACGACTTTGAATGATTTCCAAATCGGGAATGAGATTTTCAACCTCTGAAACAGTATCTGGAGTCGCTGGTCCGCCATAATGTGCTTTGATTTTATAGCCATTGTAGCTAGGCGGATTATGCGATGCGGTGATGATGATTCCAAGGCCCGCATTCAGCGTGTTTGCTGCAAGAGAAATCATGGGAGTAGAAACAAATCCTTGCGACATAACTACTTGTATTCCGTGGGCCGCAATAACAGTTGCCGTTTCTTTTGCGAACATTTCACCGCCAAATCTACAATCATGACCTATAACCACTTTTTGCGGTAAATTTTGCGTCTTCAGCCACTCAGCCGTTGCAAAAGCTACTCTTCTTACATTAGCAGTATTAAACTCGTCTGCAATGATTTCTCTCCAGCCGTCAGTTCCAAATTTAATTTTGTACATCTCTTTTAATATCAAATTATTATATATCGTTATTTAAATAAATTATTCAAATGCATTGATTCCTGTGATTTCCATTCCTAAAATCAATAAATGAATGTCATGAGTTCCCTCATAGGTAATTACAGACTCAAGGTTCATCATGTGTCTCATTATGGGATATTCACCCGTGATACCCATACCTCCTAACATTTGTCTGCTTTCACGAGCAATATTCAAAGCCATTTCTACATTATTTCTTTTTGCTAAGGATATTTGAGCCGGAGTTGCCTTTCCATGATCCATCAATTGACCAAGACGCCATGTAATTAATTGTGCTTTGGTAATTTCAGTGAGCATTTCACTCAATTTCTTTTGCTGAAGTTGAAAAGATCCAATGGGTTTTCCAAACTGATGTCGCTCTAAGCTATATCTTCTTGCGGTATCATAACAATCCATGGCCGCTCCAATGGCTCCCCAGCTTATGCCATAACGTGCAGAATTTAAGCAAGTTAAAGGGCCTTTTAGTCCAATAACACCAGGTAAAATATTTGATTTAGGAACTCTTACATGATCGAAAACCAATTCACCGGTTGCGCTGGCTCGCAAACTCCATTTATTATGAGTAGTAGGGGTTGTAAATCCTTCCATACCTCTTTCAACAATCAATCCTTGTACTTTTCCTTCTGGATTTTTAGCCCAAACTACAGCTACATCGCAAAAAGGAGAATTACTAATCCACATTTTTGCGCCATTTAAAATTACATGATCGCCATCATCTGTAAATGATGTTGTCATTCCTGCTGGATTAGATCCATGGTCAGGTTCGGTAAGTCCAAAACTTCCCAACCATTCACCCGAAGATAATTTGGGCAAGTATTTTCGTCTTTGCTCCTCTGATCCAAACTTATATATGGGATACATGACCAACGAGCCTTGCACTGATGCAGTGCTGCGGATACCGCTATCACAGCGCTCTAATTCTTGCATAATTAGACCATACGTAGTGTAATCCATGCCACCACAACCGTATTCCGTTGGAAGTTGTGGACCGAAGGCACCAATTTCGCCTAAACCTTTTACTAAAAACTGAGGGAATTCTGACAGTTGAGCATAATGTTCTATAATTGGAGACACATTTTTCTTGACCCAATCTCTAACAGAATCTCTTATCAACTTTTGTTCATCAGAGAGTAAATCATCTACGCCGTAAAAATCAGGGGCGATAAATTTGTCTTTTCCTCTGTTGGATTCGTAAAGTTCATCTAAATTTGAAATGCTCATAATGCAATCTACGCAAAAGTAAGATTCTATAAACGCACTAAGTCTAATTTTAAATAAACAATATGTTAATCCTTGTGAGTGTAAATGACCTTCGAATTAGAATACCCGTTGGTTATTATCCAGAAGAAATATCCCTGAAAACCGATGTCTTTATCACTGTAAAAGTGAAATATGAATCACAAAATATTAATGATGACCTCAATAAAACCATTGATTATCAAAAGATAGGGGAGACAATAAAACTATTAGCACAAACATCTTTTAAACTTTTAGAAACCTTCTGCGAAAAATTGATTGAACAACTTTCATCACTTTACGGCCACTTGAATCTACAAACCATCTCAGTTTCGATAAAAAAAATGCATATTCTCGAAACGGGTTTGGATGCTCAAAGCCATGAGGTTTTCGTCGAAAAAAACCAATTTCAAGAACGCTAAATCATTCGTTAGCAATTATATTTGAACAATGAAAATAGTAGGTTTGATTGCCGCCCTTTTTATTTCTAATTTGTGCTTTTCGCAAACTAGTTCTGTAAAGGGTTGGGTGTTCGATCAACGCTCCTTAGAAACGATTCCTAACGCTGTAATTGTCAACAGTGGAAATAATCAATATTCAAAATCGAATTTGTCAGGTTTTTTTCAGATTCGGTCCGGAAATGGTGATCAAAGGTTTATCATTGCTGCTCCAGGTTATCGTCCAATGATCATTGAAATTGATGTTTATGGGGAATCTGAGAAAAATATCTTTCTTGAGCCTGTCTATTTTGACGAACAAGACAGTACCAATCAAATTGTAAATTTACATACCAGTGATATTTCGCATTATAAACTCCTAAAACGACAAATCCTTCAATACAAAACCATTCTTAGTATCAGTGATCCTATCAAATTGCTCCAATTTTTGCCTGGAGTGAGCGGTGGCTTTGAAGGATTATCTTCATCCTTTGTTCGAGGAAGTAATGCTGATCAAAATCTCATGTTGATGAACGGTTTACCAGTGTATGGAAACGGACACATTTGGGGACTTTTGAGCAATTACAACCCTGAAATCTTAAAAAGTACCGAATTGTATAGAGGTATTGCGCCGGCCAGATATGGCAATAGAGCCGGGGGAGGGGTATTAGATGTTATAACTACAGGAGGAAATGCAGAGCATTGGAAAGGGAATGTAAACATAGATTTAGCTACAATGAATTTTGCTGTTGATGGTCCATTAGACAAAGCTGGAAAATGGACTACTTCTTTAGCTTACCGACGTAGTTACTTAGATTTGTTGATTCAATCGCTTGCTCCCGATGCTTCAAATTCACTCATTGGAAATGTTCACGATTTTAACTTCAAGTTAGATTTTAAGGAATCGAGAAACAGACATTGGAGTTTTTGGGCTTATAACGGAAGAGACAAATACGGTTTAAAATTTGGAGACGTCATAACAGATTCTTTAGGAAGATCAGCAGACATAGAATTTGGTTGGACTTGGACTTGGCAGAATACATTATCTGGCTTTTCATTATCCCAAAAACTTTCCAAAGATCATTTTATGCACGCTCAATTGGGGCTTTCTCGATATTCTTATAAAAACATGCTCGATGCGAATTCAAGATTCACTTCAAACAATGGAGTAGAAACGAATGAAGGCTTTGAGCACATGAGGAATGCTATTACCGATATTTCTTTAAATGTTGATTTTGATTATTTGATAGGACCAAAATCAAGTCTAAAATATGGAACGCATTGGGTAACCCATCACATGAAACCCGGCGAACTGGATGTATTCCTTAAAACCAACAACACAGTTCAAACCGATACGTTATACGGAACATGGAATACCAACTTGGTTTCGGAATTCTCTAATTACGCCGAATTGGAGTTTCATCCCAATCCTTATTTAAGCTTGAATTTAGGCGGTAGGATATGGACCTATTTTTCGGCTGAAAAAACATTTCTACGTTTTGAACCGCGTTTGACCATCAATCAAATGTTGGAAGGTAAAAAGAGAATTCAATTGGGCTTTGGAATGAACAACCAAGGCATTCATCAGTTATCCAATGTTACAGGAATTCTACCTCAGGATGTATGGTTTCCCACAACAGGTATGTTAAAACCACAACAAACCACACAGGTTTCTGCAGCCTTTATACAGCCATTGAAAGAAGGTTGGGAACTTTCCATTGAAGGCTATTATAAATATTTATCGGGTATTACCGATGTTCTTCCGTCTAGAGATGAAAAATTGTCATTAGCCTATTGGGAGAAAAGCGTGATTCAGGGTACCGGAAACTCACAAGGATTGGAATTTCTTCTTACCAAAAGATCTGGAATGTTAAATTCTATAGTGTCATACACATTAAGTTCTACTACTCGTCTTTTTGAAGATTTAAACTATGGTGATGAATTCTATTTTAGATGGGACAGAACTCACAAAGTTGCTGTTCAATTGGTTTATCAACAAACAGAAGAGTTAAGTTTCCATTGCAATTTTGTGTATATGTCGGGGAATCCTGTTACTGTTCCTACTGCTAAATTCTTTACTCCCGATGGAAAACTAGTTTATGACTATAGCTACAAAAACAATTACAGATTGCCCGATTATCAGAGATTAGACGTCGGTTTCACGAAGGAAATTAACTCATCGAATAGATTTGACTACAGAGAATTTTACGGTGTAAATATTTACAACGTTCTAGGAAAGAACAATGTTATGGTGGCGAGATTTCAAGATACAAACACAATGCCAAGCGAAATAAAGCTTATCGGTACGGGTTATTTTCCATTTATGCCGTCGGCTTTTTATAGAATTGAATTTTAATGAAATACTCAAATAATTTACCAGCTTTTTATTGGTTTTTAGCATTATTTGCTTTCGCATCGTGCGATAAAGATCTGCCAACCGATGGAGTTGAATTCAAAAAGCGATTGGTTGTCTATGCCTTTGCAGATAATGATAATGTGATTCAAGTGAAAGTAGCAAAATCATTGGCGATTAACGATACCGTTGGAGCAGATCCCATTGAAAATGCGATTGTCAAAATTCTCGACCAATCAACTTCTAAAGAGGAAATTCTCAGTTATTCCTTTTTAAACGGTGGATCTTACAATACCAATTATAAACCTAAGTTAGGTAATAAATATTCATTGTCTGTTGAACTTAGTGATTTTCCAATGGTATATGGGCAATTTGAAATTCCCCGTTCTTTTGTTGCAGGTAAAGCCATATGGAAAGACTCAACAAATAAAGATTCCCTTGGATTTTACACTGGTACCATAAGTTTTAATATCAATGACCCTGGTAATGAATTGAATTTTTATGAAATCGGTATTTTTAGGTACCAAGCATTACTCAACGAATGGATCCTAATGCCCGTTTTTCCTGAAAATCCTGAAATTGCTGAAAATCCAGTTACAAACTCAGATGGTGCACTAATATTACAGGATGTTGAATTTAATGGCCAAACCAAATTGCTCAAGTTCTCAACACCCTATGGATATTCATCGGGATTTCCCTATAAATTTTTAGTAGTGGTTAAAAGTCTGAGCTCAGATTATTATAAATTCATGAAATCAGTCGGTGATTATAAAACACAAGGTGGACCATTTTCCGATCCATCTCCAATATTTACGAATATGCAAGGTGGGATTGGAATATGTGCAGGCGCTTCTATTACAAAGGATACTATTCGATGAGTATTGATACAACAAAAATTTCCATAAAAAACGCACGTCAACACAACCTTCAAGGCATTGACGTAGAATTCCAACAAAATTCCTTCACTGTAGTTACCGGTGTCTCGGGCTCAGGTAAATCAAGCCTCGTATTTGATACTCTTTTTGCCGAAGGACAAAGACGATATGTGGAATCCCTGAGTGCTTACGCTCGTCAGTTCATGGGTCGAATGAAGAAGCCTGCCGTCGATTTCATTGAAGGATTATGTCCTGCAATTGCTATTGAGCAAAAAGTGAATACTCACAACCCTAGAAGCACCGTGGCTACTTCAACAGAAATTTATGATTATCTGAAACTGTTGTATTCTAGAGTTGGAAAAACCATATCTCCCATTTCAGGCCGAGAAGTAAAGAGAGATACACCCCAAGATGTATTTAATTTCTGCATTTCATTGAACGAAGGGGAACTAATTTTGATTTTATCGCCAATTAAAGATGAAGATGCTGATTTGTTGTCTATTATTCAGAAAAAGGGATTTTCGAGAATATACTCCAATCACGAAATATTCAAAGTTGACGACCTCATAGAAAACAATATAGAAATCGATTTAAATCAATCCTTCATTGTAATTGATAGAATTAAAATTGATAAAGAATCTGATGATTTTTCATCCAGATTGTATGATTCTATTGAAACCGCATTTTGGGAATCTAACGGTGACTGTGTTATTATCAATCATAAAACACAAGAACAGTTTGACTTCAACAATAGGTTTGAACTTGACGGAATCACTTTTGAAATTCCATCCAAAGATTTTCTGAGTTTTAATAATCCATATGGGGCATGTAAAAAATGCGAAGGATTTGGATCTGTTTTGGGTATCGATGAGGATTTAGTTATTCCAGATAACTCGCTCAGTGTTTATGAAGGATGCGTCGCCCCTTGGAGAGGCGAAATCATGGGAGAGTGGAAAGAGCATTTCATCAAAGCCGCTGTAAAAATTGAGTTTCCAATTCACAGAGCCTATGCCGATTTAACATCCCAAGAAAAAAACATTCTATGGAAAGGAAACGGTAAAATTTTGGGCATCAACGATTTCTTCAAGCACCTTGAAGAGAATAATTACAAAATTCAATATAGAGTTTTGGCCGCTCGTTATCGTGGAAAAACCGTTTGCCCAGATTGCAGAGGCACCAGACTTCGAAAGGAAGCGGGATACGTAAAGATTGCCGATACGAGCATTCAAGATTTATTACTCAAAACAGTAGATGACGCCCATGATTTTTTCCATTTTATTGCACTTTCCAATACTGATACTGAAATCGCCGCTCGCATACTCCAAGAAATTGAAACAAGACTTGGTTTTTTGAAGGCTGTTGGATTGGGATACTTATCTCTTAGCAGACTTTCAAACTCGTTGAGTGGGGGAGAAAGTCAACGAATTAATTTGGCAACTAACTTGGGTTCAAATCTTACGGGTTCAATGTATATTCTCGATGAACCAAGCATTGGATTGCATTCTAGAGACACAGAACGTCTTATTGGCGTCCTTAAAGAACTTCAAGCGGAAGGAAATACAGTGATTGTGGTTGAACATGACGAAGACGTTATGAAGCAAGCCGATAGAATCATAGATATTGGTCCGTTTGCAGGTAGTCAAGGCGGGAAATTGATTTTCAATGGTAATTTTCAACAGTTATTAGACTCAGAAGATAGCCTCACTGGAAGTTATCTTTCCGGAAAGAACAAAATAGAATTGCCAATCTTGCGTAAACCAGCATCGAAAATTTCGCTGTTAGGGGCCCAAGCAAACAATTTAAAGAATATTTCAATTGATATTCCGCTGAATTCACTAGTTGCTGTTTCCGGTGTTTCAGGATCAGGAAAGACCACTCTAATAAAACAAGTTTTATATCCAGCCTTAGCCAGAGAGTTAAAACAATTTACTACCGCCAAACCCGGTACATTTAAAAAATTGGAAGGTGATTTACATCTATTAAAATCGGTGGAATTTGTAGATCAAAATCCAATTGGTAAAAGTTCAAGATCCAATCCTGTCACTTATGTGAAAGCGTATGATGATATCCGCGAGTTGTATTCGAAAACGTCAGTTTCCAAACGCAACGGATTTAAACCTTCTCATTTCTCATTTAATGTAGACGGTGGTCGTTGTGATAATTGTCAAGGAGAAGGCGAAACGGTAATTGAAATGCAGTTTATGGCCGATATCAAATTGACCTGCGAAGTTTGTAATGGAAAAAGATTTAAAAAAGAAGTCCTCGAATCAGAATACAACGGCAAGAACATATCAGATGTTCTTGATTTAACTGTTGATGATGCGGTCATCTTTTTCCAATCTGAAAAGAATATCGTAGAAAAATTACTTCCATTACAAAAAGTGGGACTCGGATATGTTAAACTTGGACAAGGAAGCAATACATTGAGTGGAGGAGAGGCTCAGCGAGTTAAGCTAGCGTTTTATTTAAGTAAAGCCAATCCCTTCAAAGAGGGTGGAGTGATGTTCATCTTTGACGAACCAACTACAGGACTGCATTTTTATGATATTCAAAAACTCTTGACATCTTTCAATGCATTAATTGAACAAGGGAATACCGTTTTATGCATTGAGCACAATTTAGATGTAATTAAATGTGCTGATTGGATTATTGACTTAGGCCCAGAGGCAGGAGATGCGGGTGGAAGCTTGGTTTTTCAAGGTCCCACCCCTCAAATCCTAAGTGTATCTGAAAGTATTACAGCTCGTTATCTAAAAGAGAAATTTGAGTCTTAAATATTCCTAAATTAGATTGAATTTCAATTAAATAGACGCCGCTCTTCAATTTAGAAGGAAGTGTCAATAAATTGCCGTTCACCTCTAATTTTCCTACGTACTTGCCGGTTAAATCAAAAAGATTAGCAGTCTCAATTTTCGTCTCATTATTTTGGAAAGTAACCGCTAATTTCTGTCCAACTTTAATTGGATTAGGATAAACGGTAATCGTAGATTTCTTAAATAACAACGCATTTAAATTGTTTGATTTAAATTCTTCGCTCGTTGAAAACACACAAGGATTTTCAAAAGATAATGAAGCTTTGGGTTGAACTGAATGATATATGTTTAATATCTGACTGGGTGAATCAATAAAATCATATTCAAAACCAGCCAAATTGGATAATAGTAAGCCATTTTTGTCGTTCATCCGCCATTCGTGGATGGCTTGGTTGGTGTCAATGGGTGATTCAAATTTATACTTGAAATCATTCATCCAACTACTTGAAAAGCTAGGACTCATACTATCAACCATTTTTAAGTTGATTTCATCGGAAAGTTCCGATTGACAATTATCATTGGAAGTATAAAAGAATACGAAGGCTTCTTTGTTTACTCCTGTAATTGAAACATCATTTGAGGTGGAAAATCTTTTAGTGCCCTTACTGGAAACTATCCAAATGGTATCTAATGAATTGAAATTATTGAAGTTTACAGGAACGGTAATTTGTTTTTGTCCGCAACCTTCTGTTGTAGATAATTTCAAATTAAAACGGGGCGTATCAATTACATTTACTCTTAGATCAATGAATTTGGAGTAATATCCGCAAGCCAATTGACTTGAGTCTATTACACTAGCAGTAAATCTTTTGAATTTTGAGGCATTAATTGAAAAGTTAGTATCCTTAGTGGCAATGCTATCGAAGGTCCAAGAGTAATTAGGTTTATTTGACAACTTTCCTAATTTAAATTGAACGGACGACCCATAGCAAGGTGTGGTATCAGTTGCCGTGAAGGTGAAGTCAATATCTTTACAACCTGCACCTGTACCAATGATTTTTGCAATTCGAGTTACGCCACAATAGTATTTTGTATTGGCTCTTAACCAGAATTCAACTTTATCATAGGGGTCTGTGATGAATATGGTTTGAGAGTCAACAGTTTTACCTCCGGTGGGATTAGCCCATGATTTTCCCTTGTTTGTAGAATATTGATAACTGATTAAATCCCTCACTGCATTCCATTTGAAGGTGACTGAATTAATGGTTTTTCCGCTCACCGAAATTGTGGGAGCGGATAAAGTATCTGCACCAAAAATTTGTTTTGTATTGGATGAGCTGATGCAACCACCTGTGTTTTTAGACCAAACCTTAATTGAATTTGCTCCTAAAGACAAAGACTTCGTAATAAATGAATCTGTATCATATGGGCCTGTGCTAGAAGAGATGGAATATGAGTCACTAAATCCATTTTTATCCGTTGTGAAAATTAATAAGGGTTCACCAATACAAGCGCTATCGCCACTGCTTCCAAATGATACATCAAACTTTGGTGCCTTTAAGCCCAAAACTGAAATCTCTCGTGAAGTCTGTTTACATCCATTGGTCCTTGTTGCAACAGCAAAGAACTTACCAGCGGTATCTGTTTTTAATGTTGTACCAGAAATTCCATTATTCCATATGTAAGTATGATTGCTCATTGGCAGAATTTCTATGGTTGCTGTATCGCCTTCACACAATGGAAGAATATTTCCATTAGTACTTAATATTGGTGCAGAGGCTCCAATCAGAACATTAAATGATATTGTATCATTTAATGAACTTCCTTTTGAATTGAAGCTCTTCAAAATAGCAATTCTAGGCCCTGTTGCAGAATACTGAACAGCAGGGGTGGAGTCTGTCGAAGTTGATGGAGTTCCTCCGGGAAAGCTCCAAGAATATGAAGTTGGATTATTGGTAGATGATGCTGAAAATTGATTCTGAGAAAAAGTACAAACTACGCTAGATTTAAGGCTGGCCTTTGCCTTTGGCAACAGACTACTAGGAGATATTGAAATTGTTTTGTTGTAAATCACATCCCCACCAGTTCCTCCATTGTTATCGGCAACATTCAATGCTATGTAAAAATTAACATTACCTACATTAGTACTTGGAGCTGTCCATTCAAATACCCAGGCAGCAGAGTCTGTTGCAACGGCACCTGTGCCTTGACTGCTGTGTTCTACATAATAACGTGTAGAGCCAGAAACGGTTGAACTAAATGTCCCAGTGCGATTGTTTAAGCTTGTAAATGTGCCCGCTGCTGTATTATTTTTATTCAATGCGGTAACCATAAATCCAAACTTAGATTTCCCCGTTTCCTTGTAAGAAAGTACAATTCTGTAGGTGGAATCTGGAATATATCCATTTCCTGTAAAGTTGCCATTTAGTTTAATTCGGCCGTGATTGGTTCCGCTGGTTTGCAATGAATTTCCTGTGTGACAAGAAGTACAGGTACTTTCATTGGGAGCCCCAGTTCTCGGTGATGAATTTCCGCTAGAACTACTATGGATCTGAAAGGTGGAAACTCCTAGAATGCCCAAAATAAAAATACTGGATTTTATGTAAAATGTCTTCATGTGCTTTATTAATTGGCCTTGAGTGAATAATAAGACAAAAATACATACCAAATCGTTTTCTCTTTCGTCTTATTATTTCTACTAATTATCTAACATTCTTGAATCTAACACCTTTTGGGGTTATTTTTGTTTTTTATGAGAAAACTTTTCATTGTCGCATTTAGTTTGCTTTCAAGCGGTTTGTTCGCTCAAGCAACAATGATCAAAAAGGTCAATGCGGTTCCAGGTAAATTAGTAATTCCTTATGAGCATTATGTTCTTCCAAACGGATTAGAGTTGATTGTGAGTGAAGATCACTCTGACCCAGTTGCTCACATTAACGTAACTTATCATGTTGGTTCAGCTAGAGAAACTCCAGGTAAATCAGGCTTTGCACACTTTTTTGAACACATGTTGTTTCAAGGTTCGAAGCACGTAGCTGATGAAGAACATTTTAAAATCATTAAAGAATATGGGGGAGAAGTTAACGGAAATACTACCCGCGATAGAACAGTTTATGTAGAAACTTTCCCTTCTAATTTCACCGAAACAGCGCTTTGGATGGAAGCAGATCGTATGGGTTTCTTCCTTGAAGGTTTTACTAAAGAGAAATTTGAAAATCAAAGAAGTACCGTAAAGAACGAAAAAGATGAAAGATACGATCAACCCTTCGGGTTTCTGATGGAAGTAAAAGATCAGGAATTATATCCTTCTGATCACCCTTACAGCTGGTCAACCATTGGATTCGTAGACGATCTAGACAGAGCGGATAGCAATGATCTAAAGAACTTTTTCCTTCGTTGGTATGGTCCGAACAACGCTTGCATTATAGTTTCAGGTGATGTAAATACCGCAGACGTAGTTAAGTGGACAGAAAAATACTTTGGTGGAATTCCCGCAGGTAAATCAGTGAAGAAAAAGCGTGTTAAACCAATAGTTATTGAAAAAGAAAGAGTAAAAAGTGTTCAGGATGCAAACGCTCCTGTGCCTTTGATGTATATTACCTATCCAACGGTGCCAGCTTATCATGAAGATGAAGCAGCTCTTGATTTACTTGCCTATTTAATGGGTGGAACCAAGTCCTCAGTAATTTACAAGCGATTTTTGGACGCTGAAAAAGCACTTCAATTGAATGTGAGTAATAATCCATTGAGTGTAATCAACCACGAGTTAGCCGGTGAATTTAGTTTCACTTTGGTGGGTTATCCTTGGTCTGATATGTTCAAAATGAAGGATGAACTCATGAAAGTGGTTGATTCTTTTGAATTTAACAACTTCAGCAACGAAGATTTAAGTCGTGCAAAGCAAAATCTCTTGTCTTCTTTTTCTGGGGGATTTGAAAGCGTTGAGAGAAAGGCAAATTTCTTAAGTACCGTATGGTATCTTGATATTAAAAACGATTCTGGGGCTTTATATTCGATTGCAGACGAAGCAAACAGATATCAAAAGATTACCCGTGAAGATATTTTAAGAGTGTATAAAAAATACCTTAAAGGCAAATTTAATTCGGTGATTGATATTCAGCCACTAAGAGTCGCTGAAGGTGAAAAAGCACCCAAGTATGAAAGTGTTAATCCCAACGCCAATTACAAAAGCGTTGCGTTAGATTTAGAATATCAAAATCTTCAACTTAGAGTGGTGAAAGATAATTTTGATCGTAGCATCAGGCCCACACCCGCTCCAATCAAGCCAGTTACAGTTCCTAAAATCAACAGATCGGAATTGTCAAACGGCGTCAAAGTATATTCTTCAAATTTCGATGAAACGTCTAGAGTTTATGTGACTTTTGGTATTGAAGGCGGTGAATTACTTGAAAATGGAAAAGATGTTCCTTGGGGAGTTGCAAGTTTGACTGCTCAAATTTTAGGAGAGGGAACCAAAAATAAAACCCCTGAGCAATTAGAAAATGCACTTGAAAAATTGGGTGCCAGCATTGGTTTCTCAAACAGTTCTACTGGATTCTCACTTTATTTGGAATGCGAAAAATCAAATTTAGATCAAGCGGTTAAATTAATGGAAGAAATGATGTTTGAGCCCCGTTGGGATGAAGCAGAATTCAAAAAAATCAGAAAACGTGCGGTTGAAGGTGCCAAAAGCAATCTGTCTTCCAGATCTTCAGGTATGTCTAATGCTTGGGCCCGTTTGAATTACGGAGAAAGTGCATTTGGACACTATACTTCCGCAGATGAATTGTCTAAAGTAAATATTGCGGATTGTAAGAAATACTATGAAAGTTATTTCAATTCCAACAATTCAAGATTGGTTGTGGTTGGACCAATAACTTCCGAAGAAGTGTCTCAAAAATTAAATTTCTTCAGCAAATTGCCAAAAGCAAATATCCAAGTTGTTCCTCCGGTGATGCCACAAGAATTCGCAACTTCACAAGTTTTCGGTGTTCAATATACTGATGCTGAGCAAAGCGATATCATGATGGGCTTTAAATCACTTCCTTATGATTATAAAGGCGATTTCTTCAAAAACGGTATCATGAACTTTGCCTTGGCTGGTAACTTTAATAGCCGCATGAATTTAAAGATAAGAGAGGAAAAAGGCTGGACCTATGGTATTAGAGGAGGATTCAGTCCATCATTTAAAAATATGCCTGGATATTATGTAATTTCTGCTGGCGTGAAAGCTGAAACCACAGACAGTGCCATCAATGAGATCATCTGGATGGTGAATAAATACAAAGAAGAGGGAATGAGCAACGAAGAGTTTGAATTCACCAAATCAGCCTTGATCGCTTCTCAGGCTCTTGATTATGAAACCTTAGGTCAAAAGGCAGGTTTCATAGCTCAAATGGCATCTAGAAATCTTCCTGATAACTACGCTGATGAGCAACTTGCTGTGCTTCAATCGTTATCTAAAGACGAACTAAATGCGTTGGCTAAGAAATATTTGGATACAGATAAAATGGTGATTGTTGTTGCCGGTGATATGGTTTTATTGAAAGATCGTTTAGATCAATTGGGACTTGGTAAGACCCAGTTATTAAACAAAGATGGTTCAGGCAAAATAAAGTATTATAAAGCAGGTTCTTCTAAACACATTAAGAATTATCGCTAAAATTCGATAAACTAAATCTATAAAAGGCCTAACTGATTTAAAAGTTAGGCCTTTTTTTATGTTTAAATCTTGAGTGAAATTGTCTAAAAATTGTGGGGAACAATCCATCAAAATATCGTCAAAAACAACGATCTGAACGTATATTGCAGGTAATTGATTTTGAATATGGAAGAGAACAATATAAAGCCCGAAGAATTCAACGAAAGAATCATTCCCATTAACATCGAAGACGAAATGAAGACCGCTTACATCGATTATTCGATGTCGGTTATTGTATCTCGTGCACTTCCAGATGTGAGAGATGGTTTGAAGCCTGTACACCGTCGTGTACTCTATGGAATGGTTGATTTAGGTTTGGCATCCAATAGACCTTATAAGAAGTCAGCACGTATTGTGGGTGAAGTATTAGGTAAGTATCACCCACACGGTGAATCTTCTGTATACGATACCATGGTGCGTATGGCTCAAAGCTGGAGTTTGAGATATCCCTTTGTTGACGGACAAGGAAACTTCGGATCAATAGATGGTGATCCACCGGCAGCAATGCGTTACACTGAGGCGAGAATGAGAAAAATTGCCGAGGAAATGATGACGGACATAGACAAAGAAACGGTTGATTTTAGACCCAACTTTGACGAAAGTCTTTCAGAACCTACAGTACTTCCTGCAAAAATTCCTAATCTTTTGGTAAATGGTGCTTCGGGTATTGCTGTAGGTATGGCTACCAACATGGCTCCGCACAATTTGACGGAAGTTTGTGAAGGTATCATCATGTACATCGATAATAACGACGTTACCATCGCTGAATTAATGGAAGTCGTAAAAGGACCTGATTTTCCAACGGGTTCTACCATTTACGGAGTTGAAGGTATCAAAGATGCCTTTGAAACCGGCCGTGGAAGAATTGTAATGCGTGGAAAAGCCGAATTTGAAACTTCCAAAACCGGCAAGGAAATGATTGTGGTAACTGAAGTTCCGTATCAGGTTTCCCCTCCACAAATCATCGTGAAAGCGGTTGATTTAATTCATGAAAAAGCCATTGAAGGTATATCGGCAGTTCGCGATGAAAGTGGTAGGCAAGGAATGCGCATTGTTTTCGACTTAAAACGTGACGCTATACCGAATGTTATTTTAAATCAACTTTACAAATATACTCCGCTTCAAAGTAGTTTCTCGGTGAATAACATTGCATTGGTCAATGGAAAGCCCGAAATGCTTAATTTGAAGGACATGATTCGCCATTATGTGGCTCATAGACATCAAATTGTGGTTCGTAGAACCGAATATTTGTTGAACGAAGCTCGTAAGCGCATTCACATCTTAGAGGGACTTATCATTGCTTTAGATAATTTAGATGCAGTAATTGCCTTGATTAGAAATAGCAAGAACCCTGACGATGCTAAAAATGGCTTGATGGAACAGTTCGGTTTATCTGAAATTCAATCTAAAGCTATTTTGGATATGCGTTTGCAGCGTTTAACTGGACTTGAAATCGAGAAAATCCGCGAAGAGTATCAAGCAATCATGAAGGAAATTGCTTACTACGAGCAAATTTTAAGTGATAGAGATCTTAGAATGAGCATCATCAAAGATGAAACTCGTGAAGTTGCAGAGAAATTTGGTGATGAACGCAGAACCAAAATTGAATACAACGCCGAAGAAATAAATATTGAAGATTTAATTCCAAATGAAGAAGTGGTAATTACCATCTCCCATAAAGGTTATATCAAGAGAACTGCATTATCAGAATACAAAGAACAAAATAGAGGTGGACGAGGACTTCGTGGTGTTGCACATAGAGATGAAGATTTTGTAGAACACCTGTTTGTTGCAAGTACACATAACTATTTATTGTTATTTACTGAGCAGGGTAGATGTTTCTGGTTGAAAGTGTACGAAATACCTGAAGGAGCCAAAGCAACCAAAGGAAGGCCCATCCAAAATCTGATCAACATTCCGAGTGAAGATAAAATTAAAGCATACTTAAATGTTCAGAATCTAAAAGATCCTGAGTATTTAGAGAATAATTTTATCGTATTAGTCACTAAAAACGGTATTATCAAGAAAACTTCATTGGAAGCGTATAGCCGTCCACGTGCAAACGGTATAAATGCCATCACAGTGAGAGATGGAGATGAATTGCTTCAAGCGAAAATGACCGATGGTGTGAGTGAAATTATCATCGCTAAGAGAAAAGGAAAAGCCATTAGATTCAGCGAAACTAAAGTTCGTCCAATGGGAAGAACAGCTGCAGGTGTGAGAGGTGTTACCCTTGAAGATGATAGCGATGAAGTTATTGGCATGATTTGTGTAAATCCGAATAAAGGAGTATCGAATATTTTGGTGGTTAGCGAAAATGGATACGGAAAACGTTCTGATTTAGATGATTATCGTGTTACAGGTCGTGGTGGAAAAGGAGTTAAAACCATCAGTATCACTGAGAAAACCGGTGTACTTGTGGGAATCATGGATGTGAACGATGACGATGGACTGATGATCATCAACAGAAGCGGAATGACTATTCGTATGGCTATCGATAAACTTAGAGTTATTGGTAGGGCTGCTCAGGGTGTTAAGTTGATTAATATCAAAGGCAACGATAGTATAGCTAGTATCGCGAAAACACCAAGAGAAGAAGAGGAAGAAGAAATTGAACTAGATGCAGATGGTAATCCAATCATTTCATCGGAAATTTCTGAGGATTCTTCTGATTCTGTAACTCCGACTGAGGAATAATATTAAGTTAGTCATTTTATATACTTGTTATGAATTTAAATTTTTTAAAATCAGGACTTTTACTGGCATCTGTTTGCTTGAGCATGAGTGCAATCGCACAAAAAAGGTCTATTAACACGGCTGAATTTGCACTCGAAAGTGGAAATCCTGACGATTTAATCATTGCCATTGAAGAAATTGAGAAGGCTCGTCAAAACGAGAAAACCAACAATGCAGCCAGGATGTGGTTGATTCGTTCAAAGGTTTATTCTACGGTCTACGATAAAAAAGGCAATGAAATGATCAAACCTCAAAGTAAAATGGCCGGACTGAAGTCTGCTGAATCTATTTTGAAGTTTTACGGTCAAACTTCTGATAAAAAGACTTCGGTTGATTTAGATGAGGCTACTTACCAAGTTGGTGCTGCTTTCGCTACTTCATTCAACGAATCAATGACATATTCTGAACAAATTGAAAAAGCAGGATCTACCGAGTTGAAAGGGTTGTTAAATGATACGATGGTTATATATTATCAATTTCTTCTTGATCTTTATTCAAGACTCGATACCGGTATGATCAACAATCTAAAAGGGCAGAAGGTAGAAAGAGACTTTTTTGTTGAGAGAATTGCTTTTTATGCTTTGACAAGTATTGAATGTTATAGAAAAATGATGCCAACTGCATCATTAGATTTACAACAAATGTATTTGAAATCAAACGAAAAAAATCGTAGAATAATTGATGAATTAATTTCCAAAGAACGCCCAACTCCTTTGATGATTGAAAGTTATTCAAAAGAATTAATGTCTGCCGGTGATACAGCTGGTGCTTACAGAGTCATTAAGAACGCGTTAGTGAAAACCAACTACGACAATGATATTTTTAATGTGTTGGTGAATTACTATCTGTCAATCAATAAAGAAGAAAAGTTGATGGAAGAAATTCAAGGTCAAATTCAAGAGAATCCCAACTCTCGTATTTATTGGATTAGAGGATACTTGAATGAGAAAACGCAAAAATACGATGAAGCTACTGCAGACTACAGAAAGTCACGTGAGTTAGATGAATTTAACTACGATGCGAATTGGAATTTGGGTGTTTGTTTAATGAAATATGAAACCCGTAAACTTCTCGAAGGAAAATCCCCAAGCGACCCAGCGGCAAAAGCAAAATTAGAGCAACAAAGATTAAAGCTATTTCAAGATGCTAAAGGTTTCTTAGAGTTTGCTTTAGAAAATCCTGATTATTCAAAAACTGAATTAAAAGACATCTCTAAGGCGCTAAGAACATGTTGCTTAGAATTAAATGACACCAAGTGTGCTGGTGATTACAGAGATAAAATTCGTGAGTTGGATGGATTTTCATTAAGTGTTGGTGATAAATTCATCTATCAAATTGATGGAAATTCCAATAATATGGAAATTAGTTACCAGAATAACCGAAACACAGTGTCGTCAATTTCCTTAAAGGCTGATGTCAAAAAAGGGATTACTGTTGATAAAGAGTTTCTAGCGGCAGGTTGGGTTAAGAATGGCTATGTTTGGCAAAAAGAATTTGAATATACCGATAAGTCTGACATGTTAAGTTTGAGTGTTCGTGTAAATGATGATAGCACAGTTAAAGGATTGATCTTAGTAAACGGAGTAATGGTTGCTGAGAAAGAGGTAGACGGTCCAGAGACAAGATTCTACATTCAGTTTTAACAATAGAATAGAAATAGCGGATTGCAAGGTCCGCTTTTTCTTCAAGTTTAATATTTAACATAATGTAAATTATCAAACTAAAGAAATATAAAAAAAAGGCCTGCTATTACAGGCCCTTTTTTGTTTATTTACTTACAGATATCGTTGAAGTTTCAATTAACATTCCCGATTCATCAAACAATCTAATTAAATATATTCCGGATGATAAATTTAAATTCAATCGACTAGATATTCCAGATTCCAACTCCCGACGAATAATCTGTTGGCCATTTGAATGCCAAATCTCAATATATCCATTGATTGAGGATTTGATATTGAAATTTCCATCGTTTGGATTTGGATAAAGTCTAATTGACTTATTTGCAAAACTATAATTGCTTACTGAATTCAATATTAATGCATTAGAACTGTCACTTAAACATCCTTGCCAACTCAAGCAAGCAAGATATCTACCTGTGTTTTTAGCGTGAAAAAAGTCACCAGTGCCAACTTTTACGCTATTTCTGAACCATTGAACTTGGCCATAACCAGGATAATTCAAGGGTCTTAGTGTATCAAAATCAATACCAATAACCAATGTCGGTACAGATAAGTTTACTGTAATCACGTTACTTTTTAGGTTGTTTGGATTACTGCACTGATAAGTTGTTGATACAATCACATGAAACTGATCTTTATCCCTAAGCGGTGGCATTACCTTATATGCGTTCTGATTTGCTCCATTAATGGCGGTATTGTTTTGATACCATTGATAATTCAAAACGATATTATTCATATCCAGATTGGAATAATCAGATAACATCAAAATACTATCAGACTTACAAGGTGAATTGTTGCTAGATATAATTTTTACATCCAAAGGAATTACTTTTCTAACAGTGATGTTTATTGATTCGGTGTCACTTCCTATTTCATTTTCAGTGTATAAGGTTAATTGATAGTTTCCAACAGACGGGAAATTAAATTTTGCCGTTGTGGATGTTGAGTCAGTTGAATTAGTAAAATTGGGTGTTCCACCAGAAAATCTCCACCTAGTTTTATTTGGCGTAAATTCAGATTGGTCAATAACAGTGATTGTCTCATTTTGACATACTACTTTATTAGAGATGCTAAATTTAGCGATGGGTTTGTTTGTTTTTATCCAAGCATCGCTTGTAAAGACTCCTCGCCCATGTGTTGCAACCATGATCATCCCATCAGATTGTCTGAAATACAATCCATCTATTCTTACCGCTCCCATGCCATCATTTTGCGCTACCCAATTTGGAGTTGAAGCTAAAATATCGCTGCAAGCATAAATCCCTAACTCTGTGCCAATGATAACCTCTCCGTTTTTGTATGGATTCGATAAAATACAATGGACTGGCATATTGGGTAAATTACCATCTATCGCTTTCCATGATGAACCACCGTTATAGGAGACATACACATTATTTATTCCATAATTACTTAGGCACACAAATAAGGTATCGACATTTTCGTTGTGGCCGTGAAGCCAAGAGATATTTCCAGAATTAATTCCGTAAGAAATGGAAGTAAAAGAAGGTGTTCCACTATGAGCATTATCAGCATATAAAAGCGCCCCAGATCCTGTACCGACGAATAATCTACATTTACTATCGCTCTTTTTCTGTATGGCTTGTAAAAAACTAGCTTTACCTAATGAAGAATTTCCAAATGAAATGGTAGATGCGCTATTATAATCATTAAAAATACTATTTCTGAAAAGAAAGCCATCGTTTTCAGCTGTAAACAAGTAATCATTCACATAATCTAAGGTTGCCGCATTGATGAAATTACCGGTATTGTTGCTATTCAATATTTGCTCAAACGATTGCCAGCCATCAGTGGTTCCATAAAATTGGTTATATACGTATGATACTACCATTTTCTGGTCTGATTTCTTGGATATGAAATTTAAACCACCATCCCCTCCCCAGAGATTCTTTTCATCGTTCAATCCCGATACATCAAAGTATACCGTGCCATTGTCTTGTGCTCCAGCCAGCATGAGATTTGAACCTTTGGTGTTAGACATAGATCCTCCGTAAAATTGAGTTACCAAATACCCATTATTGCGTTCGACAAATGCTGTACTGCTGTTCTGAGGGTTGTTTTGGATGTTTGCAGCATAAAATACACCCCCATCTCCACCAATTAAAACCCTTTTACCGTCAGAGTGATATACAATCTGATGTTGGTCTGCGTGAACATAGGAGCAGCTAAGTGTATTTTGATTTGCATTGTTACTCCATTTTGAAATTTGAGTCCAGTTGCTACCGGCGTTGGTTGATCTGAATAAATTGATTCCGCCAATAATGACTTCCGATGCTTTCTTTGGATTCACAGCCATAATCAAATCATACCAAGCTTGACCACGCGTGAAATCTGTTGAAGGAATTCCTTGGTCAGCATCTGTTGGTTCAGTTACAGTGCTCCAATTTGAACCTTGATTGAATGAACGAGCAATTGACTCAACTTTCCCACCCGACTCAAACAGGGCATAAACGGTATCTTTTGAAGATGGTGAACAAGCGACTTCTACCCTGCCAGATAATGAATTGTTCTCGGTGTATGCAACCGTAAATGAAGTACCATCATCGCTGAATAAAACACGTCCACCTCCTTTATCTGTAGCAGTTGATCCGGAATTTCTTCTGGTGCCAAGCCAAATTCTATTATCGGCACCAATTTCTAGGTCGGCGATACAATATTTTAACGAAGTGCTTGGAATATTTGACATTACATTGGTAAAAGAACTACCGCCGTTGGTGCTTCGCATCAAACCAATATTACTAACACTTCCGTTCCATTGTCCGGCATAAAAATTAATATCTGTTGCAGCATACAAAACGCTTGATCCGTTTTCATTGCGAACTATAATATCGTTTACGTAGAAATAATTTGAAGTATTGCTTAAATGGTTCCAAGTTGCACCGCCATCGGTTGATTTAAAAATTCCATATCCTCTAGAGGTACTGCTTGTACTGCCGAAACCTTCTCCGGTTCCTACGTAGATGGTTTTTGAGTCATTCGGGTCAAAGGCAATACACGAAACCGTGATATTGGCCCATATTCCAGAAACATTTGTCCATGTACTGTTGGTACTTGTTATATCATTGTTATACCAAAGGCCCCCAGTTACACCACCCGCCCACACTTTTTTACCAGTGTTGTCGTTTGGGTCAAATGTTAAAGCCCTAGTTCTGCCTCCAACATTGTTAGGTCCTCGAGAAACCCAAGGTGATGAAGAACTACCTGGGTTGGCTCTAAGACCAAAACTCTTCTGGTTTAACCTTTTTAATGTCTCGAAAAGAACTTCGGGTGTAGGTCTACCCAAGGAAGGATCCATGGTTTCGATATAATCTTGTTTCCAAAATTCTAAGGGAGTTTCAGGAGTAATATTTTGAACCTTTGAAACTGACTTATTTAAAGATTTTGCAGTCTTTTTTACAACTTTATTGTATTTTTTAATTTGCTTAAATTCAATTGATTGAGATTGACTAATTAAAGTACTAGTTGATGCAATTGATAAAATAGATAATAAGAGTTTAATATTCATGAGAAATTTGATAATTGGTTATTCAACCCAGCTTTTCCAATAGTTAGGATCTTCCAAATTCAAAGCTTCTTGAGTTATTTGGAGTGGATAGAAAGGATCAATCATAACAGCTAGTTCTTTCGTTTCTTTGGCACCAATGCTCTTTTCAACTGTTCCTGGATGAGGTCCGTGAGGAATACCTTTAGGATGCAAGGTGATCATTCCACGTTCTACATGTTTTCTGCTCATAAAATCGCCATCAACATAGTATAGAATTTCATCGCTGTCTACGTTTGAGTGATTGTATGGCGCTGGTATGGATTGAGGATGATAATCATACATTCTAGGAACAAAGCTGCATATCACAAAATTTCTTCCCTCGAAAGTCTGGTGTATTGGCGGTGGCATGTGCAATCTTCCGGTGATGGGCTCAAAATCGTGAATGCTGAATCCATATGGATAGCAATATCCGTCCCAACCTACAGCATCGAACGGGTGAGTTGCATAGGTATATGGATATAAAAGGTTTTGTTTTTTAATAAAGACCTTGAAATCACCTTTTTCATCATGTGTAATCAAGTTTTCTGGAAGTTTAATATCTCGTTCACAATAAGGTGAATGTTCCAAAAGTTGACCAAATGAATTTTGATATCTTTTCGGGGGATATATCGGCGTTGGTGACTCAATTACCAACAATCTGTTGTTTTCATCGTTGAATTCCAATTGGTATATAGTACCTCTAGGAATCACTAGGTAATCTCCATATTCGAAGCGTATCTGTCCATAGATCGTTTTCAAAGTTCCGCTTCCTTCGTGAACAAATAAAACTTCATCTGAATCGGCATTTTTGAAGAAGTAATCTGTCATGCTTTGCTTAGGTGCAGCAACAGATATGGTAATATCGGTATTTAACAATAAAGCGACTCTGCTTTTCAAATAGTCATTGGTTGGCGGTGTTTTAAATGTAATAAAACTGCGGTTGCGCATGTTTTTTGATTGTGCAACTTTAGGCTCTACATTGATTGGCTCACCAATATCTTTCACCAGTGTAGGTGGATGTGAATGGTATACCAACGAGTACATGGAGTTAAATCCTTCTGTACTAATAAGTTCTTCAGCGTAAAGGGTTCCGTCAGATTTTCGGAATTGCGTGTGTCTTTTACGCGGTACTTGACCAAGCTTGTAATAAAACGCCATAATTATAAAATTCCAACGAATATAATGAAGAATTCATGGAGGTTTATCCACCGATTGTCATCAAATTTCCCTAATTTCGGTAGGTTGATTGTTTATCATTGAAACATCAGCCAATTAATTTTACGGAGAAGATATGAAAAGGAAAGAATTTTTAAAAAACACTGGAATTTTTATTGGTGGTAGCCTTACTATTCCCCCATTATTAGCTTCAGATAAACGTGATCAGCAAATTTCTGAATACGTAATTCTTATAAATTTGGGCGGTGGCATTAGAAAACAAGATGTTTTGGGCTATGATAATATCAATAAAATCAATGATTTATATAGTTCAGAAACCATTATACCCTCTTTTTTTGGAGGAGAATTCCCTCAAAGATTCCGGAAAATAGGTTCTCAAAACATTGAAATTCCAACAGATAAGAAATTAATCAATCAAGGTATTTTATTCTCAGAAGTTGAAACCTTGAGTAATGATCACGAATCATGTTTCAAATCATTAGTTACTGCTAATGAGTCTATTAATGGTAAAATCTACAAACACTCGGTCTTTTCTTTCTTGTCAAAATACAAAGGGTTTAACAAAAATCAATTGTGGCAAATTGGAGGGATTCCGTTAGCGAAAAGTGAAAATCATAATTATTTAAAATCAGGTGCTTCAGATATTGAAACTTTAAGTAGTGCTTTGACAGTTATACAAAATTATCAACCTAAATTCATCAATATTAATTTAAATGATGCCGATGCTTGCCATTCAAGTTATACCTGGTATTTAAAATCTATTGTCAATTCTACAGATTCGGTATATCAATTCTGGAATAACCTTCAAAAAAGCAACTCTAAAATGTCAGGTAAAACTACTCTGATTATCATACCTGAGATTGGTCGCAATTTAGAGCCTAATTCAATTGTAGACGAGAATGGATTTTATTCCTATGACCACAACGATGAAAATAGTCGTAAAACTTGGAGTCTGATTGTTGGTGCTGGTGTTTCTCAATCAAATCAAAATCAAATAATTTCAGATACGAGAAAATCACATCAAATACTCCCCACCATAACCCATTTATTTGGTATTAGTGATAAAATTCAACGTCGATATAATCTAATCAACGGTTTTAAGAGTTTATTGGGTTAAAATCATCATTTGCAACGAAATTTGTCATTGTGATTTCAAGTCATTGGACCTATTATTACTGGTCAGAGCGATTCGCATCTGAAATACTGGGCACGTATTTGCAAAATGCAATCAGCTTTAGTAAAGACTCATTGTTAGTGCAGTTTGCAGGTAAAAATTCCCAAAAAGTATACGAATTCAAGTTCATTGATGGTGAATTAGTAATAACCGAAGGCAACGAGATTAAAAATTCTTCTAAAGTAAAGCAAAATGCTATTGTACAATTCAAGGAATTGGCCAATCAAAGTGTTGTAAATATTCAATGGGTATTATTTGATAGGCAAATTACGATTGAATTTTCAAATCACTACAAACTACTTATAAAAGGATTTGGGCGCTATTCAAATATCCTGTTATATTCCCCTGGTCAAGATTTACCCGATTCAATTTTTCGTTTGAATTTGAAAAATGATTGGGAATTCAAACTTCAAAATAACACTTCCTTTGTTTTCGGAAATTCAATCCGTGAATTGACGGATTATAATCAATGTTATACTGAACAAGATTTTAAAAATAGATTCAAGTCTCTGAATATTAATGAAATAAATTTGTTATTTGATTTAGGCTTTTTTGAGGGAGACTTAAATTCACAATCAACAATTCTCAGAAATATTGATTTTTTCCATCTAGGTGAATTGACATCATTTGATGGTAATCTTCAGCTTTCAAAAGGTTCTTCTAGCTTTCAAGAATGGGGAAGATTTTTAGATGACTTTTTTAAAGCACACAGTAAGAAGTACTTTTTCAATAGAAAGAAATTGGATATTACAGGAAGACTTGAAAAAGAAATGAAGCTTCACCGTGCACAAATAAAGAATTTAGAAGCACGAATTTCTGAAATTTCGACTCGTAGAAGCTTTAGAGAATTGGGAGATTTGCTACTTACCAACGCACACAGTATAAAAAAAGGCACCAGTGAGGCTTTGGTTTCTGATTATTATACGGGACACAGAGTTAGGGTGAAATTAAATCCGGATTTATCAGCTGCTGAAAATGCCGAAAAGTACTATCGTAAAGCCAAAAATGAGTCGATGGAGCTTTCAAAATTCACAGAGAATTTGAATTATAACGTACTAGAACTTTCCTTTAAAGAGAAAGCCTTAAAAATGGTTGGAGGCGCTGAAAATTCTAAAGATCTGAGTTCAGTTGAAATGAGTTTGAGAAATAATCCTCAGAAAGAAAACAAAACCAAGGTATTCCCTTATAAGTTATATGAATTTCAAGGATTTGAAGTTTGGGTGGGTAAAAACGCTAAAAGCAACGATGAATTATTGAGGTTGAGTAAGAAAAACGATTTGTGGTTGCATGCGATGGGTGTATTTGGTTCACACGTGATTATAAGAAAGAAGTTGAGAGAATACCCCAAAGAGGCTATTCAATTTGCAGCAGAATTAGCGGCGTTTCATTCAAAAGGCAAGCACCAAGGCTTACAAACAGTCATGATTGCGGAAAGAAAGTTTGTCAGTAAGCAAAAAGGAGCGGCAGCAGGAATGGTAAATGTATTGCAATTTCAAACAATTGATGTTGAACCTAAAAATCACGGATAAATTTTTTCAACTACAAAGATTTGATAATGAATAATTAAGGATTTTTACTAGAAATAATTGAATGTTTTTTTCAAATATGATTTGTGTTTTAAGAAAACGTTTCTATATTTGCACTCCCATTCGGGACAACAGAAAAGCAAAAAGGGGGCTTAGCTCAGCTGGTTCAGAGCATCTGCCTTACAAGCAGAGGGTCACTGGTTCGAATCCAGTAGCCCCCACCAAAAAAGAGCCTCGCGAAAGCGGGGCTTTTCTTTTTAAAGGCATTTCAATCTTAAATAATTTTGATTTCTCGCTTTTAAGGGTCATTTCCCTAAATTTGTAGTCATGAGAAACGAATCAAAACATTTCCTGCATACTTATTTAGACAATGTCTCTCCTACTGGATTTGAATACAGCGGACAAAAAATCTGGTTAGATTACCTAAAACCATACGTTGATGAGCATTTTGTTGATGTTTATGGGACTGCTGTGGGTATTATCAATCCAGGAAAAGAATTCAAAGTTGTTTTAGAAGCGCATGCTGATGAAATTAGTTGGTTTGTCAACCATATCACCGATGATGGATATATTTATGTAATTCGCAACGGAGGTAGTGATTTTCAAATCGCTCCAAGTATGCGTTGTAATATTTATTGCGAGAATGGTGCTGTGGTTAAAGGTATTTTTGGATGGCCAGCAATTCATGTCAGACCTGATAAGAATCCTGAAACCAAACAAGATACCATCTTTATTGATGTAGGATGCAAAAACAAGGAGGAAGTAATTGCCTTGGGTATTCATATTGGAGCAGTTGCTGTATTCGAAGCCGGATCTGAATGGTTGAATAATCAATTTTTAATTGGAAGAGCATTGGATAATCGAATTGGAGGATTTATGATTGCAGAAGTTGCTAGAACGATTAAAGAGAATAATATAGAACTTCCTTTTTCTTTATATATTGTAAACTCTGTTCAGGAAGAAATTGGATTACGTGGAGCTGAAATGATATCAAGAAGAATTAATCCAGATGTTGCTATAATTACCGATGTAACTCATGATACTCATTCTCCTCTTTATGATAAAAAGAAACAGGGAGATTGTAAATGTGGAAGAGGTCCAGTAGTCACCTACGGTCCTGCAGTGCAGAATAACTTACTTCAATTTATCATTCAAGTAGCAAAAGATAACACCATTGATTTCCAAAGAAATGCAGTGAGTAGATCAACGGGCACAGATACTGATAGTTTTGCTTATTCGTCTACTGGAGTTGCTTCAGCTCTGATTTCGTTACCCTTGAAATATATGCATACTACTGTGGAAATGGTTCATCACGATGACATTCAAGGATGCATTGATTTGATGTATTATTCAGTGAAGGCTTTGAAAGCAGGTCAGCAATTTAATTATCTGTAACTATGTATCAACCGGAAATACCAAAAGCTCCATTAGGATTTAAAATATTGGTATTTCCATGGTTGTTTTTATTATCAAAGCTCCCATTTTGGATATTGTACCGAATTTCGGACTTGGTCTTTATTATCCTATTTCATATTACCAAATACCGAAGAAAAGTTGTTTTGGAGAATTTACGAAATTCATTCCCTCAAAGGGAAGAAAAATTCATTCAGTCGGTAGAACGAAAATTTTACAAGCATCTTTCTGATCTTTTTGTTGAAACGATAAAGGGTTATTCTATTACGGAAAAGCAAATGAAGAAAAGAATGATAAATGAAGATCAAGAAGTTTATTTAAACTATTATCGGAAAAATCAGAGTTTTATAGTGGTAATGAGTCATTGTGGTAATTGGGAATGGATATGTCTTATGTCGCAATTAACCTGCAAACAACAAGTATTCTGTACATATAAAACTTTAAGTTCTGATGGATTCAACTGGTTTATGTACCGAATTCGTTCAAAGTTTGGTGCCAAGCCCGTCAGTATGACCGAAACTTTGAGAGCTTTTGCGAATAATAAAGATTCGGTTACTGTAACTGCTTTAATTGGCGACCAAAATCCTTCTGGCGTCAATCAAGTCTATTGGGCTGATTCATTTTTAAACCAAGAAACGGCCTTTTTAACTGGACCAGCTAAAATTTCCAAGAAGTTCAATTTGCCCATTGTTTATTTGGATAGTCGAAAACTTTCTCGAGGACATTACACGGCAAGATCACTTACCATTATTGATAATCCATCAGAATTGACGGAAGTTCAAATCAGTGAGAGAATTTCAAATCTTATTCAAAATGAGATTCTAAATCAGCCTGAAATTTGGCTTTGGAGTCATAGACGGTGGAAACATAAAAGAATGGCAAAATAATTACCGTAGAATTCTTGGTTTTTATTAAATTTGCAATTAACGATAAATAATGAAAAAGACAGACTCTTTCGCAGAATCAACTGAAAAGTTAGCCAGTTTATCAAAAGCTATTGGTCATCCTGCTCGAATTCAGATTTTATTGTTTCTGATGGAATCTGGCCCTTCTACGTGCCAAGATGTAGTAGATAAACTTCCGTACTCTCAAAGCACTGTATCAGGTCATTTACAAAAGCTCAAAGAAGATGGTTATATTAACCTTAAGTATCAAAAAACGTCTTCAATTTACACGATACAAAAAGATACCTTATTTGAATTGAATAAATTAATTCAGACAGTATTTAAGTTGTTGCCCGATAAGCCTCAATTATCTTTATTTTAATTCTTATTTATAAGTTTCAACTATTAAACCTGTTAATAGTTTGGGCTCAATAAAAGTAGATTTGGGGGGCATAATTGACCCTTCATCAGCTACTGCCCTAATTTCAGCCATTGTATTTGAATGAAATAAGAAACCAATTTCGTGTTCGTTCAAATAGTCCATCATTTTTTTAATGGACATATCCCCTCTTTGAAATCGAATATTCACATCATTTGCCGTATTGGTGATATTGAAAGCAGGACCAAAAATCAGACTCTCCGTAATTGCCACATCCAACTGATCAACTGCTTTTGTAGATTCTGGTTCAGGTAAATCGAAAATGAATGCTTGTTCCTTAGAGAAACAGCAAGCCTTCCGAAATGATACCACGCGATAATCAGATTTTTCATCTAAATCCAATTTAGTACAATGAAAACCTTGACTTTTCAAGAAGGACTGAAATTGATCATGTTTAACTTCGGTTTTTACAATTCTATAGAATGGTTTGATGAGTAAATCATCTTCATTCATAATCAAAGCCATGAATCCTTTTCCGGAATTATGTCCAAACTGGTCAATTAGAAATCTTGAAGAACCTGCTACCCGGTGATGTCCATCGGCAATATATAATGAATCAACATTTTGGAATTCACTTAGTACGGACTTTTGCAATAATTCGTCTTGGATGACCCAAACTTTATGTAAATTGTCCATCTCATCTGTTACACTCAAATAAGGTGTAGACAGAATTACAACCTTCGCTAATTCATTTAATTTCTGTGGCAATACCTGTGAAAGCAACACAGGTTCAGCCATAGAATTTAAAACTTGAATATGTTTAACCAATCTATCTTCTTTAGCCCGAATGGTATTTTCATGCCGTTTGACCTTTCCCTCTAAATAATCATCGCCATCTACACCAATGATCCATCCACCGAGGTTGGTGCCTGAATGATGAGTTTGTTGATAATAGTAAATAGAATTGCTAAATTCATTCAAATAACCAGAAGATTTTAAATGATTAAAATGTTGAACACTTGAATTGTAGAAGTCGTCAGACCCTGCAATTAAATCTTTATCAATGAATTGAGGTTTTACTACACGCAGATAACTCAATTCAGACCTATTAGCTTTTTCAATTAATTCGTGCTCGGGTAACTTCCCAGATCCTAAACTTACAATATCAGAAATCACTTCCTGTTTTGGAAGTAAAGTATTTATGGGAAAAACCTTCATTTAAAAATCTACTTTAAGTGTTGAACTATTTTCTCCGCCAATTCTATACCAACACGCATCTGAGCTTCGGAAGTACTTGCACCTATATGAGGACTCAAAGAAGCATTATTAAGAGATAAAATTGTATCATTTGTAGGAGGTTCGTTTTCAAATACATCCACTCCAGCAAAAGAAATTTTACCTTCATTCATGGCACGCGCGAGGGCAATTTCATTGACAACTCCTCCCCTTGCACAATTGATTAAAACGGCGCCCTGCTTCATTTTACTGATTTCAGTTTCACCAATAGATTCTGCACTACCTGGAGTATGTACGGTTAAAATATCACTTTGACTTAAAACAGTATCTAAGTCCTGTCCTTTCAAGGTAATTTGGAAGTTTTTCACTTGATATTCAGGATGTAAATTAACCACAATATCAAATGATCTGCCCTTGTAATCATAAACCAGAACCTTCATTCCAAGGCCAATAGCCATTTTTGCGACTTCTTGCCCAATTCTTCCAAATCCAATGATACCTATGCTTTTGCCGGTTAATTCAAATCCGTCGGAAGCTATCTTTTTGAGGGATTTAAATTCTTCTTTACCGAATTCAGGCATTCTTCTATTGCTAAGATGTAAAAATCTTGAAACTGAAAATGCATGTGCAAAAACCAATTCGGCAACACTTCTAGAAGATGCATTTGGGGTATTCAATACTGGGATACCTGCTAAACCTGCTGATTTAAGATCAATGTTATCTAATCCGACTCCTGCTCTGGCAATAACTTTTAGATTACTCCCTGCTTTAATGACTTCGGCAGTAACTTTCGTTGCACTTCTTACAATTAAAACATCGTAATTACTTATTTTATCGCAAAGTTCCGATTGTGGTATTGATTGAGTATCAACCTCAAATCCTGCATTTTCAAGAATGGATTTTCCAGCAGCGTCTATACCGTCATTCGCTAAAATTCTCATCATTACTTGTTGAAATTATTCATTACATCTACCAAAGCTTGAACACTTTCTACGGGTAAAGCATTGTATAAAGATGCTCTATAACCACCTACACTTCTATGTCCTTTGATACCTGAAATTCCGTTTTCTTTACAAGCATTTTCAAATTTTTCCTCTAATTCTATAAATTCAGGCTTAAATATGAAACACACATTCATTTTACTTCTACTTTTCACTTCTGCGGTTCCTTGAAAGTATTCACTATTGTCAATCGCAGAATACAACAAATCAGCTTTTTCAGTATTGCGTTTTTCCATACCTTGAACACCCCCCATTTGTTTAACCCATTCAAGATTGTATTTAGAAACTAAAATTGGGAAAACAGGAGGAGTATTATACATACTGCCATTTTTTGCATGTGTCTGATACTTAAGCATAGTGGGCACATGTCGATCTGACATTCTATCGTACATTGATTTTTTAATGATTACCAAAGTAACACCAGCAGGACCTAAATTCTTTTGTGCACCTGCGTAAATAAGATCAAATTTACTAACATCAACTGGACGAGAGAATATATCTGAACTCATATCACAAATTAAAGGAATATCCGAATTTGGAAATTCTTGGATTTGCGTTCCGTAAATGGTGTTGTTTGAAGTGCAATGGAAATAATCGTCAGTATTATTTATGGAATAATCTGTTGGAACAAAGTTGAAGTTATTTTTTTCGCTACTCGCTACAACATTTACATTTCCGAAATGAACAGCTTCTTCAATAGCTTTCGTTGCCCATGTACCCGTGTTTGTGTAAGAGGCAGAAGATTTTAGGAAGTTCATAGGAATTTGGAAAAATTGAGTTGAAGCACCACCTTGAAGAAAGAGAATATCATAATCTTCAGGAACGGATAAAATTTCACGAATTAAATTTCTTGATTCATCCATAACCGCTTCAAATTGCTGGCTGCGATGGGATATTTCCAAAATGTTTAATCCAGTGTTTGCGAAATTTACTAGATCTTCTCTGCTTTTTTCAATGGCATATTGCGATAAAATTGAGGGGCCTGCAGAAAAATTGTGAATCTTTTTGGTGTTGCTCATAAACTACTACAATTTTACGTGTATAATTGCGTGATTACAAGAAAATGCAGTGTTTGTTTCGGATATTTTCAATGATAGTTTTGCTATTTAATTGTTCTTCAGGCTTTTCCCAATACGAAGGTTTAGATAGCAATCGAAGGCAAATCAAAGAAATCAAAAAGGAAAATGAAGTGCCTTTTGCAGATGAGATAGTAGCTTACAGGTATAAAGATCTTCAATATAACGGTGCAGATGTAACCGCTTATGGATATGGTGGAGTTTATTCTCTTGAATTATCGCCTTATACTGGGTTGCATTTTAACAATAAAATTTTTGTAGCCGTTGGACTATCAGGTGGATTTTTTCAAAGCGATTTAAGGGGAATAGCCACTTTCAACGGTGCTGCCTTTGGATTTGTAAGAGTACCTATTAATTCTATTTTCTTACATGCAGAATATAGATATCAAAACTCCTTGGTTGAGATTGCTCCAAACAATAGAGAAACATTTGGAGCTGGAATTTTTGGGATTGGTTATGCTGATGGTTCAGAAATTAACTCCTACTTTTTAGTAGGTTTTGCAACCAATCCCAAATTTGCATATACCTCTTCTTTGGGAAGTATAATTTATCGGTTTGGTTTTCGGTTTTAGAAAATTCTCTCTGTGATTATTGGTAAAAGTCCCAATGTAATAATTAACAGCATTCCAGTTATCAAACAGATTTGAGTATACAGCCCGTCATTTGAAACTTGTTTAACATCAACTTCATTTGATTCTGCGAGAGCATATCTGAATGGTTTAAAGTAATAGGCAATACTGATTGCCGATCCCAATAAAGCCAAATAAACTGAATAATGGTTTTGTGAAAACGCTGCTGAAAATAATTGGTATTTTGCCACAAACCCAATGGTTGAAGGCACACCTGCAATAGAAAGTGTTCCAATGACTAATGCTGCAAGATCAATTTTGTTATTTCTAATGTTTTTGTACATTTCGAATGACTTTTCACCGTCAGCAGAGTACTTATCCATAAGATAAAATAATATGATGGTTCCTAAGCCATAACTCAATAAATAAGTTCCAAGTATCGAAAGATTCTCCTCCATTGGTATGATTAAAAACAGCAGTAAATAGCCTGCGTGAGAGATACTTGAGTAAGCGAGGGTTCTTTTCACGGTTTTTTGTACCAACGCAGCAATGTTTCCAGCCAACACGGTTAATATACTTAATGGCACAATCCACTGATTGACCCAAGTTTGCATGGGTGAAAATGTATATATTAACTGTGCAAATGCAACAAAACCTGCAACTTTTACAATAACTGCCATAAAAGTTGCTACACGATTTGGACTACCTTCGTATACATCTGGGCTCCAAAAATGAAAAGGAACAGCTGACACTTTAAATAACAAACCTACCGACATAAGAATAACTCCAGCCTTAAGAAGTACGGGGAATTCACCAAAATGTGCGGCAAATGAAAGTTTCATTTGAATTTCGGAAAGAACCAATGTTCCAGAACCTCCATAGGTATAAGCCGCTCCAAGTAGAAAGACAGCTGTTGAAAAAGCACCCATTAAAAAGTATTTCATAGCCGCTTCGTTCCCGTAAATATCCTCTTTTTCACTACCTGCCAATACGAAAAGTGGTATTGAAAGTACTTCCAATCCCAAGAAAAGCATAACAAGATGTTGAGACCCAACCATCATCATTGCGCCGGTTAATGCAAATGCAAACAATCCGAGAACGTCTGCACCCTTCTTTTGAGATGAAGGCAATAATGACAGAATTAAAAATCCAAAGAAAGAAAGAATAGAAACAATGCTTGATTTAAAAGCATTGAAACTCAACATATGTGAAGGTACCCATTTGAAAAGATTGGAAAAATCAATCCAACCTTGACTTTCAGCCCCAGACAATACAGCTGACAATAACATGAAAAATCTAAGAATCCAAAGACTCTTTGATTCGTCTTTATTTAATCCTAAGAAAAGTGTAACAACACCTCCTAAAAATACCAAGGCGATTCCAATCATGATAATACTCCTTTCGCGTTAGAAATTTCTAACATTAACTTTTCTACAGACAAGGTGAAGATTTCTAATATAACTTGTGGGAACAAACCGATAAACAACACAGAAAATGCGACAATTATTAAGGGCAAATAATCAACAAATGAAACTTCTGACATAGCAATTTCATTTGAACCCAATGCTGATTTTTGAAATATTCTTAACATGTAAACGGCACAAAGAATGATGGTTAATCCCGAGAGAACACCATGGATTGAACTGTATTTGAATACACTATTTAATAACATGAATTCACCTGGGAACCCGCTCGTTAACGGCGCTGCTGCCGTACCAATAACAATGATAAAAAACAACACCGTAAAGAACTTATACTTGGATGCTATCCCACCTAGTTCAGATAAATTTCGAGTATTTGTATTTTTTTGTATGATATCAATGATTAAGAACATTCCAACCACATTCAAGCCGTGAACCAACATCTGTAAAAGACCGCCATTGAAACCAGATGAGTTTAATGTAAAGAAACCTGCTGCAATTAGTCCTACGTGAGATAATGAGCTGTAGGCAGTTATCCGTTTCATATCATCTTGACGAATGGCGATTATTCCACCATAAATAATCCCAACAACAGCTAGAGACATTACTATTGGCTGATAAAAGTCAATACTTTCAGCTGCTAACGGCATATACCAACGGATTAATCCATATAATCCCATCTTCAGCATAATACCTGAAAGCAACATGCTTCCTTGAGCGGGTGCGTTAGTGTAAGTATCTGCTTGCCATAAATGGAATGGAAATATTGGGATTTTAACTGCAAAAGCTAATAATAAACCACCTCCAATGATCAGTGATTGTGTATGACTTAATTGCGTATTTAAAAGATCAGCGTATGCAAAACTTCCACCAGAAAGTGAAGCTAAATAGATCAACGAAGCCAACATGGCTAAAGAGCCAATAAAGGTGTAAATGAAGAATCTCATAGTAGTTACAAAATTGTCTTTCTCTGAGAATTGAAGCGTTATGAAGTAAATTGGAATCATGGCAAGTTCCCAAAAAAGATAGAATATTAAACCATCTTGTGCCATGAACACACCATTCAATCCTGCTTGCATTAAAAATGCCCAGGCAATGAGTTTTTGATTTTGATCTTTAACAGATAGGACAATAATGGGGAATAATAGCTGAGTTAAAAACAACATAAACCAGGTGATCTGATCAATAACCATGGTGAAACGAACTGATTCACCTAGCCAGGGTTGATCAAATACAACTAAACCATCAGGAAATGAACCCTGATTGTATTTTGTCAATAAAACCACCAAGCTAATAAGACTTAGACCAGATGCAATCCATCTAGATTTAATTGGTAAAAATGCCCAAACTAATGAAGCAATTATGGGTATAAGTATGAATTCCACTATGCAAAAATTAAATTAACACCCAACAATAATACAATGGCAATAACCATGAATAATAAATACATTTCAATGTTTCCATTTTGAACTTTTTTGTTCAATCTACCCACCAATTTCAAAATTGGGAATATTCCGAAAGTAAATGCTCTCAAAATCAGTCCATCAAATAAATCATGCAAAACACTAGAAGTTATTTCTAAGGGTCTAACAAATACTTTGTTGTAGAATTCATCTACATAAAATTTATTTTGTAAAACACCACCCAACCCAGTTGAATTTTCTGATGGTATAGAAGCCTTGGAAACAAAAATATTACGGGCGATTAAAAATCCGGATACAAATATCAATACTGCAATTCCAATCAAAACATATTCCGTACTATGTTCGATTTCGTGAATAGATTGGGGAATAATAAATAAGGGCTTCAACCAATTAAGCAAAAATCCGTCAGAATGTGTAATGTAAGCTGGTAAGTTTAAAGCGCCACCAACAATGCTCAAAAGGGCTAAAACCAGCAATGGTAAAGTCATATTCATTGGTGATTCATGAACTTTATCAAATGCATGATGGTGATTTCTATATTGACCGTGAAAAGTTAAGAAGTACAACCTAAACATGTATATCGTTGTTAATAGAGCTGAACCCGCCAACAGGACATAGGCCACTTTGTTGTGCAAAAATACAGCAGTCAGAATTTCGTCTTTCGAAAAGAATCCAGAAAGCATTGGAAAACCACTAATTGCCAATGTTCCAATCAAAAAAGTTAAATGCGTCAAAGGCATTTTTGATTTTAGTCCACCCATTTGTCTGATATCTTGTTCATGGTGCATACCGTGAATCACACTACCAGCACCTAAAAATAATAGGGCTTTAAAAAAGGCATGGGTAGTTACATGGAACAATGCTGTAGAATATGCACCCGCACCCAATGCAACAAACATAAAACCTAATTGACTCACTGTTGAATATGCCAGTACCTTTTTAATGTCATTTTGCTTCAAACCAATTAGTGCAGCCATAACAGCTGTTCCTAATCCAATCCATAGAATAATTTCATTGGTCAAAGGCGATAAAGCAAATAAAACTTGACAGCGAACAGTAAGGTAAATACCTGCGGTCACCATGGTTGCAGCATGAATTAATGCGGAAACAGGCGTTGGACCCGCCATAGCATCAGGCAACCAAGTAAATAGAGGGATTTGGGCACTTTTACCAGTTGCACCAACAAAAAGCAGCAAACTAATTGCCGTCAACATACTTGTGGATGTATTTCCGGAAGCAATTTGAGGAAACACCACGCTGTAATCTAGAGAGCCAAATTGGGAAATGATTAAAAACATCCCCAAAAGCAAACCTAAATCACCTATTCTATTCATTATGAAGGCTTTACGTGCAGCTTTGCCGTAGTCTTCATTTTTGTACCAAAATCCGATCAATAAATAAGAACAAAGACCTACGCCTTCCCATCCAAAAAACATCATCAAGAAGTTAGAGCCCAAGACCAATAGTAACATGTTGAAAATAAAGAAATTCAAATAAGCAAAGAACTTATAGAATCCATCATCATCTTTCATGTAAGAGATAGAATATAAATGAATTAGTGTACCTATTCCTGTGATTATTAAGGTCATCCAAATAGACAGCCTGTCTAATTGAAATGCTACTTTTAATGATAATTGATCAATTTGTAAGAAGGTAAATAAATCTAAATTAATGGAATTATTTTCTGGTTGAGAAATGATATTCCAATTGAGAACGGCAATGATAAAAGCACCCAATACAGATGCTGTGCCAATGGCCCCTACAACCGATTTAGGTAATTTACTACCTAAAACACCGTTAATTAGGAAACCCAATAACGGAAGACCTAAAATAAATATAATTGGATTCATCAGTCTTTCAATTGATCTAAGAAACTAACATCGGTTTTGCGTGTATTACGATAAACCATTACAAGGATTGCCAATCCTACGGCGGCCTCAGCTGCTGCAACTACCATGATAAAAAAAACAAACATTTGTCCGTTTGCATTTGCATCTCCCATATATTCGGTGAATGCGGCTAATAGAAGATTTACAGAGTTCAACATCAACTCAATGCACATCAACAATACGATGGCATTTCTTCTGAACAAAACACCAAATAAGCCAATACTAAAAAGTACGGTACTTAAATAGATGTAATGGCTTATTTCAAGATTATGAAAAACGTTAAGCATTATTTTTATTATTCAAATCCACTAATTCTTCTGAATTTTTATCTCTTTTACCCAATAGAACTGCTCCTACCATTGCCGAAATAAACAAAATTCCAGATAATTCGAAAGGAACCAAGTATTCGGTCATTAAAACTCGACCAAGGTTTTTTACTAAACCAATGCCCTCGGAGGGCGCAGGCATGACTGCAATGCCTGATTTTTGAAATGCTGCCGTTAATGTAATTAAAACCATTCCAGCTGCAATACTTGCGGCTATACCCCATAGATTGCTTTTTACAGGCTCAGTTTCTTTACTTAAATTCAATAGCATCAATACAAAAAGGAATAAAACCATAATTGCTCCTGCATAGACCATTAAATTTACAATTGCTAAGAACTGAGCATTTAGTAATATATAATGTGCTGAAATACTAAAAAAGGTTAGTATTAAAGCCAAGACGCTGTGTACAGGGTTTTTACTTGTTACCACATACAAGGCACTCAAAATAGTTATGAATGAAAGTATGAGAAACGGAAGGGGTAAACTACTGATTGCTGACATTTTTACTTATTTTGATAATCCCAAACTTGTCTTTTTGATACATCTATTCGTTGATCAATTGGTTCAACGAGCTTATCTTTTCCAAAAATGAACTCATCTCTTCCGAAATGGGCATCAACTATTCTATCCGTTAAGAAAATAGCTTCTTTAGGACAAGCTTCTTCGCACAGACCACAGAAAATACATCTCAACATATTAATTTCATAAGTTGAAGCATATTTCTCTTCGCGATAAAGATTCTCCTCTCCTTTTGTTCTTTCAGAAGCAACCATTGTGATAGCTTCTGCTGGACAAGATACTGCGCAAAGTCCGCAAGCCGTGCACCGTTCCCTACCCTGATCATCTCTTTTTAGAACATGTTGCCCACGGTATATAGCTGACGTTGGCCTAGTTTCTTCGGGATATGAAACGGTATTTTTCTTTTTGAAGAAATGTTTTAAAGTGATCCACATACCTCCAAAAACAGCAGGCAGATAGATTTTCTCCGCAAAAGACATCTTTTTATTGGAGACAGATTGAGAACGATTGGTTAGTGACTGCATATTTGGGAAACGTTTTAATCTCTTAAGTGTTTTCCTTTAATTTTATATTTCTTACCAAGAGCTTTTGCTGTTTGAAGTTTCTTGCTGATTTTCTTCACACTATTTACTGGTATCATTTCAGTATATGTTCCGTCAGTTAGTTTGAATATAAACTGCGGATTTTCCAATTTTTTGTAGTTGATATACATTTTGTTGTCAACCATTTGGCTTTGTATAATAGTGATTGGGCTTTCTTGAACTATATAAACAGTTTCAATTTGCTTTGTTTTATCCTTTATTTCAACAACTTTACTAGCTCCAGCAGGAGCAGCCAATACAATTTTACCTTCTGGATCTTGGGAAGTTGGACAATTTAAGGTCACATCAAACTTAACAGCGTCTTTCTTTATAGTTCTCTTACGGATCTTTTTGTTGCGATCTTTAGAGTTATCCATGTTTCCCGTTTTCAAATTTTTAGCAAGAACCTTAACTCTTGATTTTCTGTATCCTTCGAAATCCATGGGGTCGATGGTTATTGTTACTGGGTGCTCTAAGCAACTATCTACAGCGAATTTAACATCAATGATGCCAACCCACTCCATTCCTTCTTTTTGCTTGTAAACCAAGGGTAAGTCAGATTGAATAATTCCCATGATATCTGATATTTTAGAAACTTTAATTCCTAAATCACCTGATCTACCTTTTGCTTTTGCTTGATCTTGCAATTTTTTCAAATCACATTTATTAATTGTCATTTGAAGTTGACCATTTATGGAAATGGTGGTGTCATCCATACATTGGTCAATTTTTTTAGGTTCTGGCTTGGGTTCTTCTTTTGGTTTTTCAATAATGGTGATTTCAACACGTCTATTTTGAGCGGCTTTTTCTTTATTGGTTTCACCAACTCGAGGTTTAGAGCGACCAAAATATTTTGGCATCATCCATTTTTCGTTGATACCTAATGAAATTAATGCATCGAATACTTCATCTACTCTATCACGAGAAAGTTCCATATTATAAACATCGTTACCAGTTGAATCTGTATGTCCTGTCAATACTAATCTATATTCTTTTATTCCTTTGAGCGTATTAATCAATGTTTCTAATTTCTTTTGCTCTTTCGTAGTGATTTCAGATTCATTGATATCAAAATAAATATTGACCGCTGGAGAAAGTTCTCTAGGCTCTTCAGGAATAACAGCTTTTTGAGGGTTGTTTTCAACCTTTGAAGATTGGGGTTTAGTTTGTGCGCTTAGAGTTAAACTTAGAGAAATCAAACTAGCGACAAAAAGGCCTTTCAGTTTCATAGCATTAATAATTGCTCGCGAAAATAAACGAAATCTTTTGCTCTTCACAACTAAGATTGAGCATTTATCAAGAATGTTTCAAGATTCTCAACACAACATCTACTATATTTGAAAATCATGATACGTTTTAACAGTATTCTTGGACTAATCGCAATGTCATTTTATAGCAGTGCTTTGTACTCTCAAGTAGCAAAAAGTCAAACCATTCCGGTTGAAGTTAAGGTTAATAATGAAGGACTTAATTTTAATTTTCCTTCAAGTTCACCCACTTCAACATACAATATTTTTTACCGCTCATTATTTAAGCAGGGTTCCACTTTTAATACACTTACAACTGGAATTGCTGGAAATTCGGTCTTATTTGAAGTTAAATCTTCAAATGATATTCATCAGATTACCAAAGAAAACAATCCTTATGAATATATTTTTACTAAAACTGAAAATAGTTCAACAACCGCCTTGGGTTATACAATTTCAGGTGTGAAATACAATCCTCCGGTAAATAGAAAACACGTAATTCTTTTAATTGATAGTAGTTATTTGACATTATTGAGTAAAGAATTGGATCAACTTGTGGAAGACTTATTTCTAATGGGTTGGCAAGTGAGTAAATTATATGCTGGTAGAAATGAGTCCGCAGAGACTGTGAAAGAACGATTAAAAAAGCATCATTACAGTCAAATTAAAACCCCAGAGACGTTATTTATCATTGGTCATGTACCAGTTCCTTATTCCGGTTACTTCTCATCAAATGGAACGAAATATCCACCAGATGGGCATGCTGAGGGTTCAGGGAATCACACTGGAGCATGGCCAGCTGATTGCTATTATGGTGATTTTGAAGGTATATGGACAGACAGAAATGTAACATGTACTACAGGGTCTCAAACCAGACATCACAACATACCTAAAGACGGAAAATTTGATCAGTCGGTTATTCCTAGCGATGTAGTACTTGAAATTGGTAGGGCTGATTTTTACGACATGTCAGCATTTTCAAATGATGATACTCTTTTGACAAGGCAATACTTAAACAGAATTCATGATTGGCGTATGGGAAAGGTCAAAATGACAAAAAGGGCTTTGATTGACAATAATTTCAGCGGTTTAAACTTGGCTTCCACTGGTTACCAAAATTTACCTTGTTTTGTGGGATTGGATAGCGTTTTTGATGATAGAGATTATTTTTATTCTCAAAAGCGCGGCTCATATCTTTGGAGTTATGGATGTGGGGCAGGTAGCTACACGAGTTGTAATGGAATTGGCTCCACAACTGACTTTGTAAAAGCAAAGGATAGTTTCCAAAATGCGTTTACCATTTTAGCAGGAAGTTACTTTGGTGATTTTGATGTTAAAAACAGTTTGTTGAAAGCGCCATTATTAGCGGGAAGTTTAAATTGTTTTTGGGGTGGAATTCCTAAGTGGTATGTTCACCATATGGCTTTGGGTTCAAATATTGGTTTTGGAGCCAAAATCACAATGAATAACACCACGGAATATTTCAATGGTCAGTTTAACGGTTCGGATAGAGGTGTTTTTATATCGTTAATGGGCGATCCTACAATTACATTGGCACCTCCACAGCCAATTTCAAATTTAACGGCCAGTTCTGTCAATGGAAAAGTTCAACTCAATTGGACCGCATCTTCAGACGCACATTTTTATGAAGTTTATTTATTGGATACATCTAACAAAACTGGACATATAAAGAATTTGAGAAAAAAGGACTTCACCAGTCAATCGCCCAATTTTTTAGATGATGAAAATTGGTCATCTGGAAATTATGAATATTTAGTTTGTGCAGTTAGATTAGACACTACAGGTGCTGGAACTTATTACAACCGAAGTAAATTTACGGCTGTCAAAGTAGATCACATTAATAGAAATATATCAATATCGGATAATTCTTGGAATATTTATCCGAATCCATCTACTGGAGTTGTTTATCTTGAAGGGTTTGCCGCTGAAAGTTATTCAATATACAATACTCAGGGCCAGTTGGTTGAACGAGAAAAAATCAATCACTCTAATGGCATCATTGAATTGAATTTGGAAGGATTGGGTTCAGGATTATACTACATAAATGTGTCTAATCAAACCCAATCATCAACTAAACCTTTGATAATTGAGTAATTAATTAGCCCATTCAATCAAAAATGTGAGGAAATGTGGTGTTAAAAATTCAAACTTTGGTTAATTTCGCGCCCTTAATTTAGAAAAGAACAACAAAATACTATGAATAACAATGTAGTTTATTTAATCCCAGCTTTAGGTGCTGTTGGCCTTGTGGTCATGGCTATCAAGAGTGCTTGGGTGTCAAAACAAGACGCAGGAGATGAAAAGATGCAGAATCTTGCGGGAAAAATTGCTGCCGGTGCAATGGCGTTTTTAAAAGCTGAATGGAAAGTATTGAGTTACTTCGCCATCATTGCAGCTGCATTATTAGCCTACAGCGGAACTATCCACGAAGTTAATGGAAGAGAAATCCATTCACATTGGATCATCGCAGTAGCATTTTTAATTGGAGCTTTTTTCTCTGCTCTAGCAGGTTATTTCGGAATGAGAATTGCTACTAAGGCAAACGTTAGAACCACTCAAGCAGCTAAAACAAGTTTAGCACAAGCTTTGAAAGTAAGTTTCAATGGCGGTACTGTTATGGGTCTTGGAGTTGCTGGTTTGGCAGTTATGGGACTAGGTGGCTTGTTCATTGTATTCTATGCAATGTTTGTTGACGGTGTTGATCCTAATGGATTAAAAAGAGCCATCGAAGTATTGACTGGTTTTTCTTTAGGTGCTGAATCTATTGCTTTGTTTGCTCGTGTTGTTGGTGGTATCTCTACCACAGCTGCAGACGTTGGAGCTGACTTAGTAGGTAAAGTAGAAGCAGGTATTCCTGAAGACGATCCGCGTAACCCAGCTACTATCGCTGATAACGTAGGTGATAACGTGGGTGACGTTGCAGGTATGGGAGCTGATTTATTTGGATCTTACGTTGCAACTATCCTTGCAACAATGGTGTTGGGCTCTGAAATGACGGTTGTAGACAATTTTCAAGGACTTTCTCCTATCCTATTACCTATGTTTATCGCAGGTTTGGGATTGATTTTCTCTATTGTTGGAACCTGGTTTGTAAGAATCAAGGATGATAACGGTAATGTTCAAAATGCATTAAACATGGGTAACTGGTCAAGCATTATTTTAACTGCTATCGCTTCTTTAGCCGCAGTTAAATGGTTGATACCTTCAAATGTTACTCTTTCTTTAAGAGGTGTTGAGTTCACTTCAATGGATATTTTCTATGCAATCATTGTAGGATTGGTAGTTGGAGCAATCATGAGTTATGTAACTGAATATTACACCGCAATGGGTAAAAAGCCAGTTATGTCAATCGTTAAGGCTTCTGCAACTGGTCATGCTACAAACATCATTGGTGGTCTTGCTATTGGAATGCAATCTACAGTTATTCCAATTTTAGTCTTGGCTGCTGGTATCTTCGTTTCATTTGAATTCGCTGGATTGTATGGTGTGGCGATTGCTGCAGCAGGTATGATGGCAACAACAGCTATGCAGTTAGCTATTGACGCTTTTGGTCCTATTGCTGATAATGCTGGTGGTATTGCGGAAATGGCTGAATTGCCTGAAGAAGTTCGCGGAAGAACCGATATTTTGGATGCTGTTGGTAATACAACTGCTGCTACTGGTAAAGGTTTTGCAATTGCTTCTGCTGCTTTGACTTCATTGGCTTTGTTTGCTGCATTTGTAGGAGTTGCTGGAATCAGTGCTATCGACATTTACAAAGCAGACGTTTTGGCTGGACTTTTTGTAGGTGCTATGATTCCATTCATATTCTCTGCTCTAGCTATCAGTGCAGTTGGTCGCGCAGCGATGGACATGGTGCAAGAAGTTCGTCGTCAGTTTAGAGAAATTCCAGGTATTATGGAATACAAAGCTGAACCTGAATATGAGAAATGTGTAGAAATCTCTACAAAAGCTTCTATCCGTGAAATGGTTATGCCAGGTGCTATTGCATTGCTTTCTCCCGTAATTGTAGGATTCTTATTCGGTCCTGAGGTTTTAGGTGGTATGTTGGCTGGAATAACTGTTTCAGGAGTATTAATGGGGATTTTCCAAAACAATGCCGGTGGAGCTTGGGATAACGCAAAAAAATCATTTGAAAAAGGTGTAGAAATTGATGGTGAGATTTATTACAAGAAATCTGAGCCACATAAAGCTTCTGTTACTGGTGATACCGTTGGTGATCCATTTAAAGATACCTCTGGACCTTCAATGAACATCTTGATTAAATTGACTTCCATTGTTTCTTTGATTATTGCTCCTTACATCGCTGTAGGTAATTCAAATACTACTGTTTCTGACGATTGCTGCAAAGATAAAACTGAAATGACTACTGCTCATGCAGGATGTGATTCAGAATCTACTTGCGACATGTCTGAGTGTGAGAATATGACTTTAGATCAGTGTATGGCTAAATGTGATTCTTTGAAATGCAGCCCTGAAGAGCGCGCAAAGTGCATGGCAATGTATGACGAGAATGGCAAATTCAAGAAGTCAGAAGATAAAGCTTGTTGTAAAGACAAGAAATAAGTTTAGATTTATTTGATACAAAAAAGGCTGCCCATGGGCAGCCTTTTTTATTGTAGGGTCATCCCTATTAATATTTATCCAATTTAGATTTGATAGTCTCTACCTCACTCTTAAGTTTGGGAGTTTTTTCAATAATGGTATTTAGCGTATTTAAGTGAGTCTCTGTTGGTAAAGATAAACTTCCAGAATTCTCATAATAGACTCCCCAGAACAATGAATTAATGGAGTTATGGGTCTCAAATTCATATTTAGATAAATTGCTTTCTCCATTTAGTTCAACTTGAATCTTTCTAATCTGATTTCTCAACTCCAAAATTTCTTTTCTGTTTTGATCAATCAATGTTGATACATTGGTTAGGTTTTCAAGTTTGATGTTGATTTGTTCCAAGTCTTTATTAAGGCTTATCAATTCATTTCTGGTTTTTAAAAGCTTTTCAATAAAATTATTTCTTTCTGTTATTTGTTCAACTGTCAATTGATTTCCTTCAAGTAGATATTTGATTTCAAAAGACACCCTAACTCCCATAGATTCAATTCCATTCTGGCTGATTTTTTCAAGTCCAACAAAGTATATACTGGGACTCAAATAAGGACCATCCGTAGTATTGGCGTTTTTTTCATTTAATTGAGTTGGTGGAACGGAAAATTTGCAATTAAAGGCACTTTTCGACCAACCCTTTTTATCGCCAATAAATGAACGAGAAATCAATTTTGCCGATTTGCTATCGCCATCATATACGGAAAGACAGAATTTATCTTGAACCTCAGATTCTTCAGCAATAATTGAATCTTTTGATGGATAAATAAAATCCAATGGTTTTGCGCTCTTTTCCATTTCCTCTCTTCGTTTTTTGACTGAGGATAATTCATTTGGAATGTTCACATATACGTTCAACTTTTCATCAAGGTTTTCGCCCATGAATCTGGATTTTCCGTGATATGCATTTCCTTCGCTTCCTAATTTTGAATACGGAATAAATAATTTGTGGGTTTTATTTGCAGTCATCAAAACTGGTTTGTTTTCCTTTTGCAATTTGTATTCTCTTATCAATTGATAATCGTCACAAACCACAAATCCCCTTCCAAATGTGGCAAGTACAAGGTCTTCTTCCCGCTCTTGAAAAGCAATATCCTTAATTGCAACTGGTGGCAATCCGTTCATGAAAGAGGAAAAATTCAAACCTTTATCTATGGATATATAAAATCCAAATTCAGTGCCTACACAAATGATGTCATTGTCACGGGGATCAATCCACATTGATTTAATGGAACCATTTTCAGGCAAGCCTTTTCCAATTTTGGTCCAATTTTTACCTTGATCATTAGATGTATAAATGTAAGGCTTAAAATCACCTTGTCTGTGATTGTCAAACGTAGCAAAAAACTCATTTTGACTATTGATTGATAAAGAACTTACAAACGGCAATATACTTTCTAAAGTCTTTCCTGTCTTTCCTTCCTTTGCTTCAGTCCAGAGATCAATTCCAGAGTAATTAGAGCTCAAGCGAGTCCAAGTTTTTCCATCATCGTTGGTCAAATGAATGAGACCATCATCAGTTCCTGCCAAAAGCTGTCCTTGTTTCCCTTCATATAAAAAGGTGATATTCCCGTAAATACTGGTACTTTGATTCTTCGATACTGCTTTTAATCCCCAAACTTTCTCCATAATTGGCAGTTTATTTCGATCAATTTGTCTGCTTAGATCTTCACTCGCCACTTTCCAACTGTTACCATAATTGGTGCTGATAAACAGGCGATTTGCTGCAAAATAGAGTTTTTTGTGATCGTATTTACTAATCAGTAATGGCGCATCCCAATTCCATCGCAAAGGAGCGATAGAGTTATCTGAATTGATGATTTGTGGTTTAATATCAACACTTTCACCGGTTTTTTTATTGTGCCTCACCAAACCACCGTATTGCCATTGTGCGTAGACGATATCTGGATTGGTGGGGTCGATTTGACTTTTAAACCCGTCTCCCCCAACTGTTACAAACCACTCATCATTTCCAATACCATTTGAAGTTTTATTTCTACTTGGCCCGCCCAATGAAAAATTGTCTTGGGTTCCACCATAAACGTTGTAAAACGGACTGGAATTATCAACCGAAACACGATAGAATTGAGTGATAGGAAGATTTTCCTTAAAATTCCAATTTAATCCATCATCAAAAGTTTCGTAAAGTCCTCCATCACAACCAACCAATAGATGTTTTGAGTTTTTAGGGTTTATCCAAATTGCATGATTATCAACGTGTTTATTGTCTTCAGGATATCTTTTAACGGTTTTACCCCCATCTTCTGAAAAATGTAAATACGTATCCATAAAGAAGATTCTATTTCCGTTTGTTGGATCAGAAAAGATTTCTTGATAATAATTCCCCGCAGTTTGAAATTCATTGACTTTGGTCCAACTTACACCAAAATCAGTGGAGCTGTATACTCCACCTTTTTTGCCTTCGGCTTCAACAATGGCTGTTAAATGGCCTCTTTCCGTAGGTGAAACGGAGACAGATATTCTTCCCAAGTCACCGCCTGGAAATCCACCTGAACATTTTTGCCAAGATTTTCCGTGATCTTTAGAACGATATAATGCACTTTCTGGGCCTCCGCTTAAATAAGTCCATTCATGTCTTCTGCGTTGATGTGCCGTAGCGTAAAGTATGTCTGAATTATGAGGGTCTAAATGAACTTCATTGAATCCAGTTTGTTTTGAAACATAAAGAGTCGAAATCCAAGTTTTACCACCGTCATTAGATTGAAATATACCCCTTTCACCGCCTGAACTCCACAATGGACCGTATGCAGCGATCCACATTTCTTTAGGGTTTTCAGGATTGAAAATGATTTTCGCAATACTGTGAGAGTTCTCAAAAACTCCTTTGACTTTGGTAAAAGATTTACCCGCATCCTCTGAGAAATACAATCCATTTCCGTACCCTACACTTCTTTGGTTGTTGTTTTCACCGGTTCCAACCCAAATGATGTTTGGATTTTGAGGATGAATTGCCAACGAACCAATGCTTTGTGTTCCGTAATTATCAAATATGGGTTTAAACGTGGTACCGGCATTCTCCGTCTTCCAAACTCCACCATAAGCTGAAGCAATATAATATTCTGATTGGTTGGATGGATTTACGACGATATCAATGACCCTTCCACTGGTTTTGGCTGGGCCAATGTTTCGCCAACCAATTTGACTCACAAAACTTTCAAAATCTTTGTTTTGTGCTTTTAATTGGGTAAAAATCAGGCACCCAGCACATACGGTTAGAAACAATTTTCTCATAATATACAATGACTACTTCCTTTTTGGGGGAAGTTACAAAATCACTGCAACTCTAAGAAATAGCCTTCAAGTTTTTTAGAAATTCCCTGCCAAGAAAAACGGTTTCTTATTTTCTCTCCACCTTTTCTGCCAAGTTCCCGACTGAAGGATTCATCATTCAGTATTTTCAATATTCCATCGGAAAATTCCGTTGGATTTTTTGCTACAATTACACCTTCCCCAGTTTCTAGGCCCAGGCCTTTGTAGCCTACTTCAGTGCTCACAACCGGAACATTCATACTAAGGGCTTCTAGAACTTTATTTTGGGTGCCAGCGCCAATTCTCAGTGGAGAAATAACCACGTTTGCGGAGGCATATTCTTTGGCTAGATCTTCAACAAATCCGGTTACTGTTACTTTATTTGATGCGAGTGACTGAATCCAATTTCCTGGTTTTTGACCAGCAATTACAAACGTGGCTTCTGGAAACGCATCTAAAACGGAAGGCCAAATTTCTTCAATGAAATAATGTAATGCATCAATGTTGGGTGCATAACTCATATTTCCGGTGAAAAGAATACGGCCTTTAACAAAATCAATATCGTTGCGGGGATAAAATTGATTGATATCTACCCCATTTTCTAAAAGTTCTACATTAGCGCCTGTACTTTGTTTTAAAAATTCTTGATCCACTGTGCTACAAACCAAAGTTTTGGCGAATTGAGGAATCATTTCTTGTTCAAACTTGAACAGCCTACTAAACTCAGTTGAAGCAAATAGTTTTTGTAAAAAATGCTGAGATTGATCTCTGCGTCTTTGCCAATACAAACTGAATGCATCGGGTAAATCAAGAATTACTTTTGATTTATCAATGCCATCAAAATACTGCGCCATTCTGATGTGCTGAACATGAATGGCATCGTAATTTTCGGTGTCTAAAAGTGATTTTAGTTTTTTCTTGAACTTGCGCGACTCAAAAAAGGCAATTTGAAAAGGTTTCCGTGTAAACGTCCCCAAAAAAGTAAAAAAAGCAGAAACCCATATTGGTCTATAAATAAATTCAATTTTGGAAATGATTTTTGTGCTTTTGCTTAACGGTTTCAAAAGTGGTTCAATAGAATCTAAATCTTGTTGATTTTCGGCTATAGTAAGTAAATGAATTTCGTGATTCTCGATCAACTCGCCCATCAAATTGAAAATTTTCAATTTATCGCCCCGGTATGGAGGGTAAGGCATTCGATTTGCAACGAATAAGATTTTCATTCACTAGCAAAATTATGCTTTTTTATTTGCGCATTATTTAAAATGAATCGATAATATTGTAAGAGATGGTGACTTTAAGCAGTCGATTAGATAGAGTAATTGAGAGTCAAACTTTGGCAATGACTAAAAAAGCCAGAGAATTGAAAGAAAAGGGAAATGATGTAATCAGCCTAAGCATAGGCGAACCCGATTTTGATACCCCCATAAACATTTGCAATGAAGCAACTGAGGCTATGTCTCGAGGGGAAACTCATTATCCACCGGTACTGGGAACTTTGGCATTTAGACAAGCAATTCAAAATAAATTATTGAAAGAGAATGGTTTAGACTATACAACTTCTCAAATAATTGTGAGTAACGGCGCTAAGCAAAGTTTGTTTAATGCAATAATGGCATTGGTGAACCCCGGCGACGAAGTGATAATTCCAGCACCTTATTGGGTGAGTTATCCGTCGATGGTTAATTATGCTCAAGGTAAGGTGGTAGAAATTGCTACTACAGTAGATGAAAATTACCTTTGTTCTGCTGATAAATTAGAATCGGCAATTACCGATAAAACGAAGTTGATTATATTTTCCTCCCCTTGTAATCCAAGTGGAAGCGTAATACCTAAATTACTATTAGATCAGTGGGTGGAAGTGCTACATAGGCATCCTCATGTATTTGTTATCAGTGATGAGATTTATGAGCGGATTGTCTATGACGAAAAACCTGTTAGTATAGCGAGTTATCCCGGTATGAAAGATCGAGTTGCAGTGGTAAATGGTTTGGCGAAAGGATTTGCAATGACGGGTTGGAGAATTGGATATTTAGCAGGACCTCAAGAACTGGTAAGTGCCTGTGAAAGATTCCAAGGAATGGTTTCATCGGGTGCTAATTCAATCGCTCAGGCTGCTGGAATTGAAGCCCTACAAGGCGATCAATCTGAAGTTGAAAAGATGCGTCAAACCTTTGAAGAAAGAAGGAATTTGATGCATCAAGAATTATCAAAAATTGAAGGGATAAAATTGGGGAATCCTGAAGGGGCTTTTTACCATTTTCCGGATGTCTCCTATTATTTTGGGAAGAAAAACGGTAATACCACGCTGCATGATGCAGATGAACTCTGTTTGTATTTGTTAGAGTCTGCTTTAGTTGCTTTGGTTTCCGGTGCGGCATTTGGAGCTCCCAATTGCATAAGATTAAGTTATGCCACTTCAGATGCCAATATTATTGAAGCCTGTTCTCGAATCAAAAAGGCGTTAGAATCCTTGAATTGAACTTTATATTTGCCGAATTAAATGAACAAGCTAGATTTAGACTCACTTTTTGATAGTTTTAACGGACTAAGAGTATTGATTGTTGGGGATGTAATGGTAGATAATTACATCAATGGAAAGGTAGAACGAGTGTCACCAGAGGCACCCGTGCCTGTTGTAGACGTTACAAATATAGAGTCAAGATTGGGTGGAGCTGGAAATGTAGCATTGAACATTAAATCAATGGGTGCCACTCCAATTATGGTAAGTGTAATTGGAAATGATAAAGAAGGTCAAGATTTAAAATCTTTGCTTGAAGATCAAGGCATTTACTCAAAAGCATTGTTAGTCAGTGATTCTCGAAAAACCACCACAAAAACCCGCGTTGTTGGAAATCATCACCAACTTCTCAGGTTCGATCATGAGGTTAAATATGACCTAAATGCTGTTGATTCTTTTTTGTTGGAAGAGTATTTTGATAAGGAAATCGAAAATGCAGACGTGGTGATTTTTGAAGATTATAACAAAGGTGTGCTTCATGCCAATAATATTAAGTCTTTTATAGATAAAGCAAACAAACTGGGTATACCCACTATTGTTGACCCTAAGAAGAATAACTTTCTTGAATACAAGAATACGACGGTATTCAAGCCTAATTTAAAAGAAATAAAGGAAGGATTAAATATAGATTCTTCATTTGAACAAATAGATGAAATAGAGCAAGCTATATCATTATTAGAGAAACAATTAAACAACAAAAGGACCTTAGTTACCTTGAGTGAAAGAGGAGTGATTATATCTGATGATGGAAAATTCACTCAAATTCCAGCTCACATTAGAAACATAGCCGATGTGAGTGGTGCGGGTGACACCGTTGTTAGTGTTGCCGCACTGGCCCTTGCAAAAAATGTTCAACCCAGTCTGATTGCTGAATTGAGTAATTTGGCAGGTGGTTTGGTTTGTGAAAAACGCGGAGTTGTTCCAATCAATAAAACTGAATTATTGGCTGAAGCAAAGAAGATCCTAACGTAATTTACGAAATACTTTCTGCGTATTTTGGGAATTAAGAGTATCCAGATAGGTTGAATTCGGTTGACTCTTGATAATCACTATCCGTATTGATGTTCCATAGTTTCTGATCAACTCCTGTATTTATTTCTTTTGCCAAAAGCAAACCCATCAGAATTGAATGATCTTGGTTATTGTACTTAAAGGAGCCATATCTTCCTATGAGTTTCAAATTTGAAACGGTATTCAAATAATCAATTATCGGATTAAGATTTTGCATGTAATTCGTCTCATATACAGGATAACATTTTGGAATTTTAATCACCTTTGAATTCAATAAACGGTCGTTTTCTGAAATAAGCTTAAGGGTTAATAACTCTTTGTGGGCCAATTCAGCTAAATATTCATCGCTTTTTTGCCATAAAGTGTCACTGTCAAAACTCCAAAATTCCAAACATAGGATGCTGGTATTTTTTCCATTGGTTAATGTGGGACACCAATTTCTAAAATTTGTGATTCGACCGTGGGTCACTTCGGGTGAATGCACATAGATCCAGTTATCAGGAAAAAGTTCAATATTATCAATCTCAAGGTAGACCAAAGTGGTATTCCTGAAATACAGCTTTTGGGAATATTCAGTCACCTCGGCTGGAACGTCAGTCAATCCCTTAATCAAAGAAGTCATTGGCATAGTTGAAACTATCCAATCCGCTTTAAAGGACTCTCCTTTTTGGGTGATTATTTCTGTAATCTTAGAATCCTGCTTTATGAAAGTTTCAATCTTCTGTTCAAAAATGATTTTCCCCCCTAGGTTTTCAAATCTTCTAGCAATTTCATTGTAAATGGCCCCAGTTCCTTTGTGGGGATATGCAAAAACATCAACAAGAGTCTTGTGTTTGTTGTTTTTATTGCCTTTTATAGATGAAATTAATGCTTCCCAAAGTGATAGTTTTTTTATTCTTTGGGATGCCCAATCAGCATCAATTTGATTGCAAGAAATACCCCATAACTTTTCCGTGTAGGATTTAAAGAACATTCCGAATAGCTTTTTTCCGAATTTATTTGTTACCCAATCCTCGAAAGTTTTAACCGATTTATTCGGAAAAACGCGAATCCAAAAGTAACTAAACAGAATGTGCGTCAGTTCAAAAATGGATATGTTTCGAATGACATTTCCAATTTTTAGGGGATAATCAAAGAACTTATTCCGATAATAAATTCGGGTAAGACGATTGACCACTGTAAAGTTATCTCCAACAATATCTTGAAAAAAATCATTTACAATTTTGTCACTAGTAAAAAAACGGTGAGGTCCACAATCAACAATTTGGCCAAACATATCTAAACTGCGAGACATCCCGCCCACTTGATTTGTAGATTCAATCAGTGTAACGGGATGTCCGAGTTTGATGAGTTGATATGCAGCAGTTAGTCCGGCAGGGCCGGCACCAATAATGATAACAGATGCTTTCGACACAAATGATTATCTCACTCCATTCATCAAAACCAATAGTCTTTTGCTCAAGAAGAACAAGAATACAGAAGCAATACCAGCCATGAATACGAACAACATGAAGAAATCGTACAATGTAGCAATAGTAAATCCAGCAAAAGTTGGTTTTTCAGGCTTCAGGTTCCAAATCTGTACTTTTTCAGTTTTAACCAATTTAGAATTCTTTACTTCTTCAACTACTTCATAGGTTAGTAAGTTGTTGTTTTCCAACAATACAGCTGAATTGAAGTTCTTATTGAAGCTTTTGATTACCTTCAAATGAAACACAGAAACCGATCCCATTTTTGAGGCAGAATCATACTCCACAGAAGTCAAAGTACTTTTCTCTCCCGTAGTTTCTAACCAATTTGCAGTTGCAATTGGCAATACGTAAGAGGCTTTTGGGTCATCTTTAAACACCATAGTATCTAATGAATTAGATTTAATTGATGCTAATACGGTATTAAGTGAAGCGCTATCCGTTTTGATGGATGATGTTTCATTTTTAACTTCTTCAGGATATAAAGAGCTCAATGTTCCAGCAAATTTGTTTGCTGACGCAGTTGATAAAAACCATACACCCATTAACAAAGATGCAAAACGCGCAGGAGATAATTTGTTTACCATTGATAAACCAATAGGACTTAAACAAAGCTCACCTAAAGTATGTATGGTGTATAAACTTACCAACCAAATCATGCTTACTTTAGTAGAAGGATCTAATCCTTTTACACCAAATGCAATTACCAAATAACCAACAGCAAGCAAGAACAATCCTAGAGCTTGCTTAAAGGGTGAAGCTGGTTCCATATTGCGCTTACCCAATACACCCCACAACCAAACAAAAATTGGAGCAAAAATCACAATGGCTAATGCATTTATTGATTGGAAATACGATGCTGGAATTAATTCTCCGAATAAATTTCTATCGGTTTGTTCTTCAGCAAAATAAGTTAAAGACGCTCCCGCCTGTTCAAATGCAGCCCAGAAGAAAATAACGAAGAATGCAGCAATATATACTACCCAAATTCTTTGTTTTTCAATTTTCGTTAAGCTTGGATCTGTAATAATGAAGCCTGGAGCAGCAATGGTCAATCCGAAAATGAATGATCCAATTAAATCGTATTCAAGTCCCCAGAAAAACAATGAAAACAATGCAGCGAAAGCACCAACCCAAATAAATACGCGATTGTTATTCACAGGCAATGCTTCAGAGCCAGAAGGTTGTTCATCTCTCGTAGAATTGGCTTTTTCACCAATTTGTTGCCCATCAGGGGTAACGATGTATTTGTTTTTGAGTGTGATGAATAAAATCAAACTTAGGATCATTCCGGCACAAGCGGCAAGAAATCCCCAACGGAAATCGCCAGCATTTCCAGTATCGCCTAGATATCCGCAAAGTAAAGGAGCTATAAAGGCCCCCAAATTGATACCCATATAAAAAATGGTGAAAGCAGAATCTACTCTTTTATCGCCTTCTGGGTATAATTGACCAACCATTGTGGAAATATTGGGTTTAAAAAAACCATTTCCGACAATTAACATGAACAATCCACTAAACATAAAGATGGATGCAACGGAAACTTCTTGATAATAAGTTCCGGCTAAAAACATCAAAAATTGGCCAAGAGCCATTAAAATACCACCAATGATGATGGATTTTCTATTGCCCCAGTATCGGTCAGCCATGTAACCACCTAATAACGGGGTCAGGTATACCAATCCGGTATAACTTCCATAAATGTCAGACGCATAAGCCTTGTCAAAAAGAAGTGCTTTGGTCATAAAAAGCGTGAAAAGTGCACGCATTCCGTAATAACTGAAACGCTCCCACATTTCGGTTACAAACAGGACATAAAGCCCTTTAGGATGTCCTTTTTGAACTACTGTACTCATATTTTCTCTTTAAATGTGTAAATGTTGGGGGCTAAAATAGACCAAATTTTTGAATAAGCCATACTGCAAAGCGGCAATTATCCCTTAATTTGCGTTTAATAATGAAACTAACAGCTTCAGAAATTGCTCAACAAACACAAGGTAATGTGGTAGGCAACCCTGACCAATTCATTGAAAAAGTTTCAAAACTTGAGGAAGGTGATTCATTAAGTTTAGGTTTTTTTTCTAACCCGAAATATGAAAAAGCCCTCAAAGAAACTTCCTGTGGAATAGTTTTTGTTCCAACTGGTTATGGTCAAAAACGAACTGTGAACACCACATACATTGAGCATTCAAATCCTTATTTTGCTTTTTGCACTATCTTGTCTAAGTATTTTAATCCCAATAAGCGAAAAATGGGTATTTCTAAAACCGCTGTGATACACCCCAGTGCCGTAATTGGTGAAAATGTATTTGTCGGTGAATTTTGTACAGTAGGAGAAGCATCGGTTATTGGCGATAATTCATCCATTTCTGATGGATGTGTCATAGGTGATTATGTTAAAATTGGACCAGGCTCTACCCTATTTCCACGGGTTGTTGTATATTCTGGTTGTTCTGTTGGACGCAATTTTACGGCGCATTCTGGTACCGTAATTGGAAGTGATGGATTCGGATTTGCACCTGTGAACGGTTCGTATGTAAAAATTCCTCAGGTTGGCAATGTTATTATTGAAGATGATGTTGAGTTAGGAGCCAATTGTTGTATAGATAGAGCAACAATGGGCTCAACGGTGATAAAAAAAGGCACCAAGCTTGACAATATGGTTCAAGTGGCACACAATGTAGAAATTGGTGAACATACCGTAATTGCCTCTCAAACAGGAATTGCAGGTAGCACTAAAATTGGAAATCATTGTGTTTTTGGTGGGCAGGTTGGAATAGCCGGACATATCAATATTGCACCCTTTAATTCTTTTGGTGGTCAATCTGGGATTACCGGAAATATTAAAGAAAGTAATCAAAAAATGAGCGGTACCCCTGCTATGGACGTAAATTCGTATCTTCGCAGTGTGGTTGCAATTCAGAAACTTCCACAATTATTAAAGGAAATTGAATCATTAAAAAAAGAAATTAATCGACTTAAAGAAACCAATGGCTAACATCAATCCCAAACAAACCACTCTTGCAAATTCAATTGAATTTAAAGGTGTTGGTTTGCATACTGGTGCTGCGGTTAAAGTAATTTTAACTCCTGCATCTGATAATCATGGATATAAATTTCAACGCATTGACCTAGAGGGAATGCCCATCATTGAAGCGGATGCTGATTTAGTAACCGATACATCTCGTGGAACTACCTTAGAGAAAAATGGTGCGTCTGTTTCTACCATTGAACATGTTTTAGCGTCTTTAGTAGGTTCTGAGGTAGACAATTGTTTGATACAAGTTGACGGACCTGAAATGCCTATTATGGATGGAAGTTCAATCTCTTTTGTTGAGGGTATTAAGAGTGTTGGAATTGTGGAACTTGAAGAAGACAGAGATTATTTTGAAATTCCTCACAACATCCATTATCAAGATTTAGAAAATCAAGTTGAAATAGTAGCGATGCCGGCTGTCGATTACAGATTAACTGTTATGGTTGACTACAACTCTCCTGTTTTAGGCACTCAACACGCTTCTATTACTCAAATCAACGAATTCGAAAAGGAAATTGCTCCATGTAGAACCTTCTGCTTTTTGCATGAATTGGAATATCTACTGAACAACAACTTAATTAAAGGCGGTGACTTGAATAACGCTATTGTGGTTGTAGACAAAGTGGTGAATCAAGATGAACTTGACCGTTTGGCAAAAGTCTTTAATAAAGAAAGTGTTGAAGTGAAGAAAGACGGTATTCTCAATAATTTAGAGCTTCGATTTTCAAATGAACCTGCTCGACATAAATTATTAGATATGGTGGGTGATTTAGCATTGGTTGGTATGCCCTTGAAAGGCCAAATTATGGCCGCTCGCCCAGGACATGCATCGAATGTAGCATTCGCAAAAAAATTGAAACAGGTGTTAAAAAAAGAAATCAAGCGTAAACAAGAAGGCAGACCCTTGTATGATCCAAATCAAAAGCCGTTGTACGCTACAAAAGATATTATCAAAATGTTGCCACACGCACATCCATTTTTATTGGTTGATAAAATCATGGAAATTTCTGATAAACATGTAGTTGGAATAAAGAACATTACTTATGATCAGCCCTTCTTTGGTGGGCATTTCCCTGGAGACCCAATCATGCCAGGTGTGTTGCAAATTGAGGCAATGGCGCAAGCAGGCGGAATTTTAGTGCTGTCTACTGTGGACGATCCTGAAAACTACGGAACCTATTTCTTGAAAATAGACAATACAAAGTTTAAAGACAAAGTCGTTCCTGGAGACACTTTGGTAATGAAACTTGAATTAACAGAACCTATTAGACGCGGCATTTGCGCTATGCGCGGTAGAGCTTGGGTAGGTGATAAATTAGTGTGCGAATCTGAGCTTATGGCTCAGGTAGTTAAAATAAAAAATTAATAATAATGATTCAGCCCCTTGCTTATGTTCACCCCAGTGCTAGAATTGCAGACAATGTAGTTATCGATCCCTTTGTAACCATACATGCAGATGTTGAAATTGCGGAAGGCACGCATGTTATGTCGGGTGCAGTAATCTTCCGTGGTGCTCGAATTGGAAAGAACTGTCGAATTTTTCCAGGCGCTTCCATTGGAGCAATTCCTCAAGATCTTAAATTTGATGGGGAAGAAACTTTAACTATTATAGGTGATAACACCACCGTGCGTGAATATGTTACCATAAACAAGGGAACAAAAGCTCTTGGATATACAAAAGTAGGTTCCAATGTATTGTTAATGGCTTATGTGCATTTGGCTCATGATTGCGTAGTTGGTGATTATGCAATTTTAGCAAACAATGTACAAGTTGCTGGCCATGTCAGTATTGGTGAATGGGCAATTTTGGGTGGAGCTGCATTAGTGCATCAGTTTGTAAAGATTGGAAAACACGCTATGATTAGCGGTGGCTCTTTAGTACGAAAGGATGTTCCACCATATACTAAAGCGGCGCGTGAGCCATTATCATACGAAGGGGTTAATAGTATTGGACTCAGAAGACGCGGGTTTACCAATGAGAAAATTGGTGAAATTCAAGATATCTACAGAACACTTTTTGTCAAAAGCTCTAATACAACAAAAGCATTGGCTTTAATTGAAGCAGCCTTCGCCCCTACCAACGAACGAGACGAAATTATTGCTTTCATCCAAGACTCTGATCGAGGTGTGATGAAGGGATATTTATCTAAATAATTTTTCTGTGATGAAAATCGTTCTGAAAGACTGCGGTAAAAATTATCATCGCACCTGGTTATTTCGGAATGTAAATTTTGAATTCGAGGTCTTACCAGGTAATTCTCTTGCCGTTTTGGGTGATAATGGATCCGGAAAATCCACTTTGACATTATTATTAACTCGACAAATTGAGCCCACAGAGGGAATTATTGAATGGACGGGAACAAATCCAAAAGACGTACATAATTTGTATTCCTTAAGTTCTCCCTCAATGGAACTCCCAGAAGAACTTACCCTAGAAGAATGGTTTGATTTTGAAAGTAATATAAAACCGTTTTATTCAGAAGTAAATTTAGATTATATAATTGACTTGTGTCAATTTTCTCCTAAAGTCAGAAAAAAATCCATATTGAATTTCTCTTCTGGTATGAAACAGAGAGTTAAATTGTGCCATAGTTTTTTAAATTATGCCCCTTTGTGCATTTTGGATGAACCCCTATCGAATTTGGATCAAAAAGGAATTGAATTATACGCACACCTAATCTCAAAATACGAATCAAAAAAATGCATTGTTGTTGCTTCTAATAGACTAGATGAATACAAATTCTGTAAACATCAGGTGCTAATTAAGGATGCTCAACTATCAGTTTTGAAGTAATTTTCGAAACAGTATTCTCCAAAACAACCAAGTAAACACCATTACTAAGATTTCTTGAATCTAAAGAAATTGCGGGTTCACCTACATTTAAAGTTTTATCGGTTAAATTTCTCCCATCCAATGTTGTAATTCTCACACTCCAAGCCTTATTTGTATTTGGATTTTCAATTATGTATGTTGAATTTGTTGGGTTTGGATATATTTTCAATGTTGTATTAGAGGTTCTTTGATTTTCTATCGAATTCGCTCTTTTCTTTGATAAAATACTTTGCCCAAACATCAATCCACCTCGTAAATTCCCCAATATCAATTCTGGGATAGAGTCGCCAGATAAATCATAAAAAGAAGGTTTTAGCCAAGCACTGGCAATAATTTCGGAAGTGTCGCCATTGTTGGGATTGAAAAAAGAATGTTCATCTGCAATTAAACTATCACTAACCAAGTGATTTTCAGGGTGATAAATTCTGATGTCTCCGTATAGTGTACCTAATACGATTTCTAAATTACCGTCATTATCAATATCAGAAACCGTGGGAGTAGCATATCCAAATATATTGAAATCGGGTTCAGATAGATTGGTTAACCATTCATTTGCTCTCATCCCGTAGGCATTACTACTTATCCACTCTAAGCTGACAGATGTTTTCGATTTTCCTTCGAAGAGGGCAACTTTTCCATTATAAAAACCTACTAATAGATCATTGATTCCGTCATTATTGTAGTCGTAGACTGCAGGAGCTGATGAATTCTCACTAGTTTGTAATTGGTAATTAGATAATAAATTTTTCTTCTTTAAGCGAAATGCAGGCTTTCCATTTAATGTGTAATTTTCATACCAAGCAATGTTCCCGTTCATGGTGCCAATGAGTAAATCATCGTCGTTATCATTATCAATATCACCTGAAGTAATACTTGAATAGATATATCCTGAATCTTTTAAATTGAGAAAGTTATAAATTGAAAAGGTCAACTTTGGATTATCAAAAGTACCCGTATTCAAAAATACATCAATACGATCTTTAACTCCTTTTGTGGAGTCAAAGTCACCGTTGTGAGCCACCAGTAAATCTTTTAATCCATCCCCATTAACGTCCATCCAAGTGGGCGATGTTCTTGCTCCAAAATCTATCATCTGCTCGGAAATGAAATTGGTTTTAACTATATTAAAATCTGCTTTGGTTTTGGACCCTGTATTTTTATAATATCGTATTTGCTGGCTCTCCTTAGTATTAGAAACACCGTTGGGAGAAATGACCATATCCGTTAATCCATCTTTATCAACATCGAAGGTATAACCAGCTGGAAAAATAAATGAACTGAAAACTTTGTCATCGAGAAATAATGTATCGTATCTTATCATAGTGTCGTATTCGTTCTTTCTCTGGATCTTGCCATTTTCTAATCGAATAATTTTAGACCAATCCAAATTAGATAAATACATTTCTTGATCGCCATCATTGTCTTCATCCATAAACCAACAACTCGCACCGCCAACATGTCGAGGTTTGAGTTTTTTAGGAAAACCAAGATCTAAAGGACAATCATTTAAGATAATTCCTCCATTAAATCCTTCCCAAAAATAACCAAAGCAATAATCCATATTTTGGAATTCAAAAGAATCTTTGCTCCAACCTTTTTCTGCTCTGACATCTTTGAACATGTAATAAGTTAAATTGAAAGGATCGTAACTTACTATGTCCAAATCACCGTCTCCATCAATATCTTTAATCGCAGGCAAATCAGTAATTGTGTTTGCGAAAGATAATGGATTGTACCGGATAGAATAATTAGAATCGTGTTGATTTCTATAATACCATGGCCCTAAGTCTTTAAATTTTAATGCATCATTGGTTTTATCTGAAGTGTTTATATAAATCAATAAATCGCCAATTTCCGATAATGTAAATATGTCTTGCTTTCCATCAGAATTTAAATCTGCAGCGATATAGATATCTTTACCCTTTGGAAGTTGAGGCTCGTATTGTGGAGCATATAAAAATGAATTTTTATTCGTTCTTAAATACGGCAGAATTTTGTAATCAACTCTATCAAATAAAATCAAGTCTAGCACCCCATCTAGATTTAAGTCAAATTCTGTGAATTGAGGAGAATTTAATCCTCCGGTAAAGGGTTTTTCTAAATCGAACCCGTTTATATTCACTTGGATTCCGCTAGTAATCTCATATTTATTCTGGGCATTTAAAACCTGTGGAATGCTTCCAAATAAAATAGCTGTAAATAATATGGCGATTGTTTTGTTGATTTTCATGGGAATACATCGAATTTAACAAAAATACTTTGAAGTTAAAGCGATAATCGGCACCGAAAATGTAATTTTGAGAACATATTATGCAATTGAGCTCCATCGAAGAAATATACCATGCATGGAATAAAGTAAACCGTGTAATTACAAGTGATACCAGAAAAGATGTTACAGGAAGTCTTTTCTTTTGCTTATCTGGTGATAAATTTAATGCCAATCTTTTTGCTCAGAAAGCCATTGAATTGGGTGCTTCTTATGTAGTCACCAATAATACTGAAATTCAACATGAAAAGGTATTATTGGTTGAAGACCCCAATTTATCTTTGGCACAACTTGCTTCTTATCATGTAGCAAATATGAAGGCGAAGTTGATTTGCGTTGGAGGCTCTAATGGAAAAACAACCACCAAAGAGCTTATCAATGCTGTACTTTCCAAACATTTTAATGTTAAATACACCATTGGAAATTTCAATAATCACATCGGTGTTCCCTTGACATTACTTTCAATTTCTGAGGATACTGAAATTGGAATCATTGAAACCGGAACCAATCACCCTGGTGAAATGAAATATTTGTGTGATTTATTTACCCCTGATTCTGGAATTATCACCAATATTGGAAAAGAACACCTAGAAGGATTTGGAGATTTAGAGTCTGTGGCAAAAGAAGAAAGCGAAGTATATTTAAGGTTGCAACAATCTCAGGGATTGGCATTTGTAAATTTAGATGATCCATGGCTAGGAAACATGTCTAAACGACTTTCAAATAAAGTAACTTATAGTATTCTTGATTCGAATTCTGACATATATCTTAGACCAATGGAAGAAATGCCGAACCTTAAATTTGAGGTTTTTATTCATCAAGAATCAAAAGGTATTTTTCAAACCAAGCTAGGAGGTAAATTCAATCTATATAATATTTGTGCAGCGATTGCATGTTCAATTAAATATGGTATCGATTGGGATTCAACGATAAATGCAATTGCAAACTTTGAATCAAACAACAATAGATCTCAATGGATTGAATTTGGAACTAAAAAGGTATTTTTAGACGCTTACAATGCTAATCCTTCTAGTGTTGTTGCAGGATTAGAGTCATTTTCAACCATAAAAGGAAGCAAAGCCGTAATTCTTGGAGATATGTTAGAATTGGGACAACATTCTCAAAAGGAACATTTGGAAATATTTGAATTAGCCGTAAAAATGCAGTTTGATGAATTATTCATTTGTGGTCCTGAATTTAGCCTTGCTAATAGCTCCTATCCCTTTAAGTTCGATTCAGCTGCAACTCTGTTGGCTTGGCTCGACACCCATCCTATTGAATCAGAATATATTTTTGTAAAAGGGAGTCGAGGAATGAAGATGGAAACGGTTTTAGAACATTTTAAAGCATAAAAAAAGGCCCTTCAAAAGGGCCTTTTTCATTATTTTAATAGTATAATTTACTTGAAAAGTAATGAAATAGCGCCTGTAGCCAACATATTGAATAATGCTAAAGGTATCATTGACTTCCAACCTAAATGCATCAACTGGTCGTAACGAAATCTTGGAAGTGTCCAACGAATCCACATAAATACAAAGATGAAAATCAAAATTTTAGAGAACATAACAGCAATTTGTGCAATTCCTAAAATGGTTTGATTCTCAATTAAATCCATCCCAGGGAAATTATATCCACCAAAATAAACGGTTGCCATCAATGCTGATGAGACAAACATATTTACATATTCAGAGAATAAATAAAATCCTAATTTCATTGATGAATATTCGGTATGATAACCACCAATCAATTCTGTTTCACATTCTGGTAAGTCAAATGGAGCGCGGTTAGTTTCTGCCAAAGCACAAATGAAGAAAATCAAGAATCCTAAAGGTTGATAGAATATATTCCAATTCATTCCTTTTTGCTGGGCAACAATTTCACCTAAGCTTAAAGTACCGCTCATCATGATTACAGCGATCAAGGCCAAGCCCATACTCAATTCATAGCTGATCATTTGTGCACTTGCACGAATAGCACCAAAAAGAGAATATTTATTGTTACTTGCCCAACCTCCTATCATGATTCCGTATACTCCAACTGATACAATACCCATGATGTATAAAACACCAATATTAACATCAGCTACTTGAAGTTGAACCATTCTGCCTAAAACTGGAAGTTCAGTTCCCCAAGGAATAACTGCGCTTGTAATGGTGGCTGTAACCATGGCCACTGCGGGACCCAGAATAAACAACCATTTCTCGGCGGTAGCAGGAATAAATTCTTCTTTGAAGAACAATTTGCCCGCATCTGCCAAAGGTTGAAAAATACCGTAAACACCTGCTCTGTTTGGACCAATACGGTCTTGCATAAAGGCGGCCACTTTTCGTTCACCGTAAGTCAAATAAGCTGCAATACCTAATGTTACTAAGGTTAATATAGCAACTAGAATGGTTTTTTCTAATAATAATGAACTATCCATTTTATGCTTTATTCAATAAAACCGTATGTTTTGGAATTTCTCTTTCGTAGTGATTTGCTGAAATTACTGAATGCCTTGAGATTTTGCGAGGACCTTCAATATTCCATTGTGATTTTTCCTTTTTATTAAATCTACAATCATTGCAAATGAACTCTTTCACTTCACCGTATTGATCTTTTCTTGCAGTAACTCTTGCTATTTCGTCACCGATCATCCATAAAACCGCATTTCCACTGCATTTATCGCAAGAGCACGATGCGTCCATGGGTTTAGTGTACCAAACACGACTACGGAAACGGAACGTTTTATCAGTCAATGCTCCAACTGGACAAACATCAATGACGTTCCCAATAAAGTCATTGCTTAGATTTTTTTCAATAAACGTACTGATTTCTGCAGCATCTCCCCTTTTAAGAATGCCGTGTTCACGGTTATCTGTTAATTGGTTTGCTGTGTAAACACAACGATAACACAAGATACAACGGGTCATGTGCAATTTAATATACTCACCTAAGTCAACCTTTTCAAAGGTACGACGTTCAAATTCGTATCTTGATTGTCCAACCCCGTGTTCAAAAGCGAGGTCTTGTAAATGACATTCACCAGCTTGGTCGCAAACGGGACAATCCAAAGGATGATTAATTAAAAGAAATTCAACCACTCCTTTTCTCGCGTCAAGTACTTTTTCACTGGATTTGTTCTTTACCTCCATTCCATCCATGACCGTGGTACTGCAGCTTGCAACCAATTTTGGCATTGGTCTTGGATCTTTTTCACTTCCTTTAGATACTTCTACTAAACAAGTTCTGCACTTTCCTCCGCTGCCTTTGAGCGAAGAATAATAACACATGGCTGGAGGAACCACCTCACCGCCAATCATTCTTGCAGCATTTAGAATGGTTGTACCCGGATCAACCTGAATGGATTTTCCGTCTATTGTAATTGTAAACTTCTGAATTTGCTCAGACATAGTTATGCGTTTTCTGTTTGAAATGATTTCTCTGCAACTAGACCATAGTTGCGAATTTGACTTTCTTTCGGTTGGTTTACGTGCCATTCAAATTCTTCTCTGAAGTGTCTGATAGCAGCTGCAACTGGCCAAGCAGCAGCATCGCCTAAAGGACAAATAGTATTACCTTCTATCTTTCTTTGGATATCCCAAAGCAAGTCAATATCTGCAATAGTACCATGTCCTTCTTCTAGTCTATGTAGGACTTTTTCCATCCAACCGGTTCCTTCTCTACAGGGGGAGCATTGTCCGCAACTTTCATGGTGATAGAAGCGGGCAAAGTTCCAAGTATTTCTTACAATACATTGATCTTCATCATATACGATAAACCCACCTGAACCTAGCATTGAACCAGTTTGAAAGCCACCATCAGCTAATGATTCGTAGCTCATCAATCGGTCTTCACCGTTCGCTGTTTTGCAAACTAAATAATGGGGCAAGATTGGAACTGATGAACCTCCTGGAACGCATGCTTTCAAACGCTTTCCATTTTTCATACCACCTAAATATTGGTCACTGTAAATGAATTCTTCTACTGGCAGTCCTAATTCAATTTCATAAACCCCTGGTTTATTTACGTTACCTGAGGCAGAAATAAGTTTAGTACCAGTACTTCTACCTATACCAATTTTTGCATATTCATCACCACCTTCATTCACAATAGGAACAACTGCAGTAATGGTTTCAACGTTATTTACAACAGTTGGTCTTTGCCAAAGTCCTTGTATTGCCGGAAACGGTGGTTTCATTCTTGGGTTGCCACGCTTACCTTCTAGACTTTCAATTAGAGCGGTCTCTTCACCACAAATGTAAGCACCAGCTCCTGGCATGATTGCTAAATCTAAATCGTATCCAGTACCCAAAATATTCTTACCAAGCCATCCGTTTGCGTATGCCTCTGCAATTGCTTTTTCCACAATACGAAGAACAAACATGTACTCTCCTCTTATATAAATATAACTTTGATTGGCACCCAATGCAAATGAAGAAAGAATCATTCCTTCAATCAATAAGTGAGGGATTTTCTCCATCAAATATCGGTCTTTGAATGTGCCGGGCTCACTTTCATCGGCATTACACAATAAATGTCTTGGAACACCTTCTGGTTTAGCCAAAAAACTCCATTTCATTCCAGTTGGAAATCCTGCGCCACCTCTTCCACGTAATCCCGATTTCTTAACCTCTTCAACTACGTCATCTGGTGACATTGTTTTAAGAGCTTTTTCCACGGCTGCATATCCACCATTTTTTCTATACACATCGTAGGTATGAATACCTTCAATGTGAACGTTATTGAGCAACAATTTTCTAGCCATTCTGATTTTCCCCCATATAATTAGCTACTGGATTGCTTCTGTAAGCTTCAATTAGAGCATCCACTTTTTCTTCGGTGAGATGTTCATGAAATTTCTCTCCAGCTTGCAACATTGGTGCATATCCGCAAGCGCCTAGACATTCTACTGTTTTAAGTGTAAAAATACCGTCTGCTGTGGTCTCACCATCTTTAATACCTAATTTTTTCTCTATGTAATTGACAATATTTTCGGCACCTTCAATCATACAAGGGCCTGTTCTACAAACTTCTAATTTGACTTTACCCACTTGCTGGGTATCATACATACTATAGAAAGTGGCAACTTCGTAAACTTCAATGGGCTGAATATGAAGCAGACGTGCTACATAATCCATAACATCCACAGAAAGCCATCCAAAGTGAGCTTGAGCAATATGTAAAACTCTTAGAAGTGCACTTTTTTGTTTTCCTTCAGGAAAAAGGGAAATTACCCTTTGTACTTCATCTAAAAGATGTTGAGGTAGTTCTATTCTTTGATTGTTTTCCACGTTCAATAAAAATTAAGCGTCAAGTTCACCAGCAATTACGTTCATACTACTCATAGTCAAAATAGCATCTGACAACAAAGAGCCTTTAATCATTTCAGGATATGCTTGATAATAAATGAAGCAAGGTCTTCTAAAATGCAATCTGTAAGGGTTTCTGCCACCATCTGAAACCAAATAATACCCTAATTCACCGTTTCCACCTTCCACAGAATGATACACTTCACCAACGGGAATTGGAGTCTCTCCCATTACAATTTTGAAGTGGTAAATTAAAGCTTCCATACTTCTGTATACTTCTTCTTTTGGAGGAAGATAAAACGAAGGAATATCAGCATGATAATCTCCTGACGGCATATTATCCAAAGCCTGATGTATAATTTTCAAACTTTCTCTGATTTCTTGTTGACGAACCATGAAGCGATCATAAGTATCTCCTTCTGTTCCCACTGGGATGTTAAAGTCAAAATCTTGGTAAGAAGAATAAGGTTTCATGACACGTACGTCATAGTCAACTCCCGCCGCTCTTAGGTTTGGACCTGCGAAAGAATAATTCAATGCCCTTTCTGCAGAAATTGGACCAGCACCAATTGTCCGGTCCATGAAGATTCTATTTCTTTCCAATAAACTTCCAAATTCATCAAAATTCTTGGGGAATTCTTTTAAAAATGTATTTAGCTTACTAAAGAATTCTGGACTAAAATCACGATCAAAACCACCAATTCTTCCTACGTTGGTAGTAAGTCGGGCTCCACATATTTCCTCGAATATATCGTAGATTTTTTCACGTTCTTGAAACATGTATGTGAATCCAGTCAAGGCGCCTGTATCAACACCAATAACAGAATTGCAAACCAAATGGTCAGCAATTCTCGATAGCTCCATAACAATTACTCGCATGTAGTCAACACGCTTTGGCATTTCAGCGCCAATGAGTTTTTCTACGGTCATATGCCATCCCATATTATTTATGGGTGATGAACAGTAGTTTAGTCGGTCAGTGATTGGTGTTATTTGATTGTATGGTCTCCGCTCCGCCAATTTCTCGAATGCGCGGTGAATATATCCCACAGTTTGTTCAGCATGTAAAATGCGTTCTCCATCCACTTTCAACACGTTTTGGAAAATACCGTGTGTTGCTGGGTGCGTTGGACCTAAATTCAGCGTAGCGATTTCGCCATCGATCGTTTCTGTGCTGACTTGGACGTTGTATTTTTTGTTTACCTCTAATTCGCTCATCTTCCAAAAAATGTATCGTTTTTATCTCTACGTGTTTCGTCTTCAAGTGCGTATTCTTTTCTCATGGGATGATAATCCATATCATCGACATTCAAAATTCTGCGTAGATCTGGATGTCCTGTAAATTGAATTCCAAAAAAATCAAAAGTTTCTCGTTCCATCCAATTTGAAGCAGAGAAAACAGGTGTCAACGAAGGAAACTCCATTTGATCTTTACTCAAGTTAGATTTTAATCTCAATCGGGTATTTTCTATCAGGTTTTGAATATGGAATACCACTTGATACTCTTGGTTTTCTTTATCAGGATAATGTGACCCTGTTAAATCAACCAAGAAATTATAGCCCAATTCAGAATTAAGATATTTTACAACTTCTAGAGCGTTATTTGCATCGATTACAATGTTGTGTTCGTTGTAAGAATCTAGAATATATTCGAGGATAAATCCTTTTGAATTCAATCCTTCTAAAGTTTTATCTAAAAAAGACGATGTACTCATTTTGTAGTTTCGATGTTGTAAGTTTCTAGCATTTTACGGTATTCATCAGAATCTCTTCTTCTCAAACTTTCATTTTTTGCTAAGTGCTGAATTTTCAAAACACCCTCAATGATTTGTTCTGGCCTTGGAGGGCAACCAGGTACGTAAACGTCTACTGGAATTACGTGATCAATACCTTGAAGAACACTATAAGTATCAAATATTCCTCCGCTAGAAGCACAAGCTCCAACAGAAAGAACCCATTTAGGTTCAGCCATTTGATCGTAAACTTGTTTAAGCACAGGACCTAGTTTTTTAGAAATTGTTCCAGCTACAATCAATAAATCTGCTTGTCTTGGACTGAAAGACATACGTTCTGACCCGAAACGAGCCAAATCATAATTTGCACCCATAGTTGCCATAAACTCAATTCCACAACATGAAGTCGCAAAAGGCAATGGCCATAATGAGTTGGCTCTTGCCATTCCTATAACTTTATCTAAAGAAGTTGCGAAGAAACCTTGTCCTTCGAATCCTTCTGGTGCTTCAACTACTTTAACCATAACTATACAACAATTTTAATCGATTAACGTTCCCATTCCAGGGCGCCTTTTTTCCACACATATATGAATCCAGTCAAGAAAAATCCCACAAAAGTGACAACTGCCATGAATCCTTCCCAACCCATTTCTTTAAAATTGACTGCATAAGGGTAAAAGAATATCACTTCCACGTCAAACAAAACAAACAGGATTGCCGATAGAAAGTACTTTACCGAAACAGGAAATCTAGCATCTCCTTGAGACTCAATTCCACATTCAAAAGTTTCTATTTTTTTGACAGTCTTTTTCTTAGGACCCAAGAGCTGCGACAAAAACAAGGCTAAAACTACAAACCCAATGGAAAAACCCAATTGGATCAATATCGGAATGTAACTTTCTGGACTATTCATGACTTGCGACAAAAATAATACAACGCACTATATGAATTGTTCAATGATTGACCTTTTGTGTAAAAAAATATCCAAGTTTTATCACATTTTCGAATCACTGATGGATTTATCAGACAATTTGACTGAAATTGCATCAGATTTAAATTATGAAACAAAGAAAAATACTCGGAATTACTTCAATTTTAGCAATGGCGGTACTAACTGTTGTTCTTACCTCAAATTCCTCTGGTCCCGGAGGAAATAGAACTGGTTCACCTGGGAGTTCAGGCACCTGTACGTCTTGTCACGGGTCTAATAATAATTTAGCCTCATCATTAACTGCTGAGATATTAGATAAATCAACAAATACCGCAGTTACAGATATTATTCCATCAACTAATTACACCCTCAGAATTACTGCCAAGGGTAATTCTTCAAAAATGGGATTTCAAGCGGTAATTTTGGACGCATCAAATGCAGCCGCTGGAACTTTTGGTACTGCTCCATCTAAAACAAACGTGAGCTCATCAAAAGTTTGGGGACATACATCCCCAGGAACGTCAAACGGACAAAATGTATGGGAAATTGATTGGCAAGCTCCAAGTTCAATTACAGGAAACCTAAATATATATGCAGCATCTGTAATTTCAAATGGAAACGGTTCAGATAACGGTGACGATGTTAAAACCGCGGTTCAACAGTTGAAAGCGAATGCAAATTCAACAACAGTGCTTTCACAGACAGGCGTGAAAATATTGGGAAATCCAATTTCCAAGGGAAATGAATTGTTTATAAATCAAACGTTGAAATTAGCCGTAGTTTGGAATTTGAATGGTCAAGTTGTTTTTAAACAAACCAATTGTAACAGCTTGAATATTTCAAAATTGCAAAATGGAAATTATGTCCTTCAAGGAATTGATCAAACAGGCAATCGATTTTCTGAACAATTCTCGGTAATAGAGTAACTATTTACTTCTTTTCTCCTCTTTATTCAACGCCCTGTGAAAAGCAGAGGCGTTTTTTTTGTGTTTGTTGTAATCTGATTCGAAAATATGATAGCCTGAGAAGTCAGACTTGGCACAGAAATACAAGTAATTATGTTTTGTATAATTTAAAACAGCATCAATCGCATCTACAGAAGGGATACAAATGGGTCCAGGAGGTAAGCCTTTATGAATGTATGTGTTATAAGGCGAATTGATAAATAAGTCTTCTTTGCCCCTAACCCGCTCAGCCTTGCCTTTTGCAAATACAATTGTAGGATCAGCTTGCAATTTCATGCCTTTTCTGAATCGATTCATGTAAACACCGGCAATCTGAATATATTCAGCTTTTTTATTACTTTCTTTTTGTACCAAACTAGCGATAATAACCGCTTGTATAAGAGTTAAATCTTGACTTTTCAATTTCGAAATACGAATGCTATCCCAAAATAATTCTTGTTCTGCTTTCATTCGATCAAAGAACCCTTCTAATGATACACCCACAGATATATTGTAAGTATTGGGTACAAACAATGCTGGCCAAGTGGTGTCGTTAAAACCGTAGTTCAAAAGTAATTGTGGTGAGATCAACTCACGATGTAATTCTCCATAGTCTAAAATCAATTTTGATGAAACCCTTTCACACAAACTTTCGGCCCAAATTCCTGGAATAATTACAAGATTTACGGTTTGATTTCTATTTTCTCGTAATGAGCGAATTATTTTAAATGGAGTACTGTTAGGTGGTAGAAAAAACTTGCACGGTGTGATTTTATAACCGGCTTTTTCGGCCCAAAATGACAACCCTAAAGGCATCTCAACATTAAAGTTTTGATTGAAGTAGTTATTCAAACTATCTGAATTCCAATTATTTTTAATTATAACTTCTTGGTGATTTTTATTGCTGGAAGTTTGTAAAAAAAAGATGGCAATTGTTGCCATTAATACAACACTTAACACCAAGAGAATTACCCACTTTTTGCTTTTCTTCATACTTTTACAAAACGCAAAAATCAACTTTTTTCTCAAATCAAAGAGTTTAATTTTTTGAACCGTATTTTTGCGAGGTGAAAGTAGCAATTATTGGAGCTGGTAAAATGGGTAAAACCATTGAAAGTTTATCTTCCGAAATGGGTTTTGAAGTTGTTGAGAGATATAATTCCCACAATCCGTTTTTAGAATGTTCATCTACAAATGCCGATGTAGCAATTGAATTTTCAATACCTGAGTTAGCCGTTAAACACATTTTGCATGCGCATAACTTAGGAATACCCATTGTAGTTGGAACCACAGGTTGGTATGATGAATTTGATGAAGTTAAACAACAGACCATTTCAAAAAATGGAAGCCTTTTCTACGCTTCAAATTTTTCAGTTGGGGTTAACATATTTTTTCAAATTAATGCACTACTAGCCAAATTGATGGATCAACAAACACCATATTCTGCTTCAATGCAGGAAATCCATCACACAGAAAAAAAAGATGCGCCCAGTGGAACCGCGATATCTTTAGCGAATCAAATTTGTGCCAATAATCACAACTACGATAAGTGGACAGTGCATACAAATACTTCATTAGAACCTAATGGTGCGTTATACATTGAGGCATTAAGAGAACCGCACGTACCTGGAACTCATATCGTGAAATGGGACAGTGCCATTGACTTTATTGAAATTAAACATGAAGCAAAAAGTCGATTGGGCTTTGCTCAAGGATCGGTCTATGCCGCCAAGTATTTGCTTGGTAAAAAAGGAGTTTTTTCGATGAATGATCTTCTCAAACTTTGAACATTAGCGAATTAATCAATTTTGAATTTACATTTGTAACTTATGGATAGTTTTAATCTCCAGATATTTATTGCCATTTGGACGGCAGCCTTTATTCTTACTCGTTTAGGACTTTCAAGAATGTTTAAGCTTGCAGGGTTAAACCCACTGTTGGCATGGATTCCTATCCTGAACTGGTGGTTTTGGATCAAATTAGTTGACCGACCAAAATGGTATATGTTGGGGATGGTTATACCGGGTTTAAATATTCTATTTAGTTTCAATATAAAACTTGACTTACTCAGAAGCTTTGGAAAGAATACATTCTGGGAACAATTTGCGGGTATTGTTTTGACTTTTGCGTACTTCCCTTATTTATTGTTTGATAAAAACTTAGCCTTTGTAGGTTCTGCTGGAAATAAAGATTGGAGAACCGAGAATCTTAAAAAATCATCTGGCGGACGTGAGTGGGCAGACGCCCTATTGTTTGCTGCTTATGTTGCTGGCGGAATGCGGGCTTTATTTTTTGATTTGTATCAAATTCCAACTCCTTCTATGGAGTCTAATTTGATGGTGGGTGATTATTTAGTGGTATCTAGAACCAACATTGGAATGAGAATACCATTAACCCCTGTCTCTGTGCCAGTTTTAGCTCCTAAAGAAATTATGGGACTAAAAGCATATTCGGAATTGGTTGAATTTCCATACATGAGATTGCCTGGTTGGTACAAAATCAAAAATAATGATGTAATCGTATTCAACTGGCCAGCTGATGCAGGATTTCCAATTGATAAGAAAGATAATTACGTAAAGCGTTGCATAGGAATTCCGGGCGATTCTATTTATATTAAAGATGCTGTGGTTTATGTGAATGGAAAAGCACTTCCAGCTGTAAAAAAGCAACAAAAGAGGTACTTATTATTGATGAATGAGTTCATTTCACAAGACTTTTTAGTTAATAACGACTTAGGAGATTACACTATTCCATACAGAGTAGCACCTGAAATATTGGAATCCACCAAAAAACAAGGTGAAATGTTGATTCCTTACCACATTTATACATGGCCTGAAAATGCCGATAAAATTAGAAATGTTAAGAGTGTACGCGGTTTATTTGAAGATATCATTGATGAGGGTTATAACCGTCATTTATTCCCCGACACCATGAATACGGCTTATTTGAAACACAACTGGGATTTGAACAACTATGGGCCATTCTACCTTCCTAAAAGAGGCGATAAAATTCGTTTGACAAAAGGCAATTGGGATTGGTTCAAAGCGGCTATAAATGTTTACGAAAAAGCGGACATCAGCGAACAGGATGGCCGTTTTTACAAAAATGGAGGTTCAGTTGAAATTACAGAATACACCTTTAAATACGGATATTATTGGATGATGGGAGATAATCGTTACAATAGTTATGATTCTAGAATGTGGGGTTATGTGCCCGAAGATCACATTTTAGGGAAACCATTGTTTACTTTCTTCTCTTTGAGAAAAGTGATTGGTATTAATGACATTGGAGAGCCTCTCATTGAAGGAAATAATATGATTTACGAAACAAAAGCGAAGAGCGAAAATTCAATGAGCTTTATTCGCTGGGATCGTATTTTCAGAAAGATTGAATGATGATAGTTTATCCATCATCTTAGTGTATTATCTCTTTGATCGTAGAAATTCCATCTAATTCCAAATCCTAAGTAGTTTCTGGTATAAGCATTGAAGCCAACATTCTTCATTAATTGATAGTTTAATTCAATGCTTCCACCTGGAAACAAATAATATCTAGCGGTTATTTGAGCTTGTATTATTGATTGCTTGGCGCCCTGAAGCATCATCGCATTTTGTCGATCATAGGCTGTTCTATATGATTTAAATAAACTTCCCCCAAAATTCAATCCAGCGGTGTCCTGCCCTTTCTGAGCAAAAATACCCACGCATTTAAGTTCCAACTTTTGGACTTTAGCGGGTACCCAAAATGCACGCAATGCAAATTCTCTAAAATTACTTTCTAAAGGATGTGCCAAGGCATGACTAAAATGACTGTAATAACTGCTACTAAAGTGTGAATATGTATGTGGACGAACTCTATTATATTCCAATTGCACATATGCTTGGTCTTTTATTTGAGTTTTACGAGAATTCGTAGAATAATATATGCCCAATTGTTGACCGAATTTATTGCCGTAATAATTCTTTTGATTAATCACTTTTCCCATGGTAAATTCATCTAGAAGAAGTTGACCATATACCAACCAATGATTTTTAGGGGTCCATTTAAAATCAAATGCAAGCATGGCATTATCTGGGGAACCTAAATCTCTTTCAACTGACCTATACAAAATAATAGGATTAAAGTAATTAGCATCAAATTGGTTATTAGTACGAGAGTGAATAATCATCTCCGAAAAACCGACTTCGAAATTCAATTTTTTAAATTCCAATGAGCCCCTGTGCATAGCAAGGAATTTTTTATTAAGCACTCCAAAAGTGTCTTCCGTCATATCTCGTGCCAACTCTTTAAATAGGTTTTGATATTTGAATGGACCCAAGGAGTAATTTACTTGTAGAAATAAACTAGGGGGTGCGAAATTGCTTAATATTAAACTCCGAAATCCAGATCCTACAAATGGTCTATCGTGCCCGAAAGTAGTTGATATTTGATAGGAATTTTTCTTTTCAATTATTTTCGCTTGAATATAACCGGTTGCATAAAAATTCGATACTAATCCATTTTTTGTTCTTTGATAATACGTAATACCTTGATAAACCTTGTTTTGTGTGTAGAAATCATCTAGATTTTTGGTGTAGTTGTGTTGATAATCAAAAACTTGAGAGTGTAAAGTTATTTTATCTGAGAATTGTGCTTGAATTTCAACACCTCTCCCATTAACAAGCGCAGTATCAAAAATTCTTCCCATATTGGGACTGGATAGTAAGTCTAATATAGGGTTGATGACAATATAATCTTGCTTATCAGTTGATTCCCAAGAGTAAGCTCTATTGGGACTAGCGAAGAAATGTTCACCTAATTTTTGGGTCAATTTCCAATTTCCGAAACCTTGTCTGGTATTACCAAAATATTCAGGACTATTCCATTCAACGAAATTGTATTCTTTATTTGAAAATGACTTTGAATTTATCAAAGTGTCATATGGTATTTTCCCAGACAATTTTGACATTAATTCAGGTGTTTGTCTATGAAATCGCATGGAATTAAATTCCTCTAAGTTCGAAGAAATCAAACGATCTTCAAGAATTGAATGTGCCTTAATTACTCGATACTGCGCATATAAACTCTGGCTCATTGTCGCAGCAACAATGGCAAGATGTCTTAAATTAGTCATTCAAAATTTACCGCAACTGATTTACCTACAATGTTTCCTGAAAAATTACTTAATTCAAATTCATGGTAAGGTTCAAGTTCATTTATTTCTTCTGGGGATATCAAATCAAGGTGGCTTAATAATTCTTGAGCAACCTGATACTGTGGACCCATTTTGCCATCATCAATTTTGATGGATATGCCAAGATTCTTCTGTTTGTCTGCAATACAATAGACCCCATCCGCTCCTGTTTTACCAATAATTCTGCCTTGAGTGATTTTGATTAAATCCGTACAATATCTATTTGTACCAGCCAACATTTCAGGAAATTCTGAGCAAGCTTTAACAATAAGTGCTGCTGCATTTTTATATTCTTCTGGGATATGAGAAGAAGGACTTATAAGATTTTTAAATGCAATGGCCTGATTTAAAACAGGCATTGCAAAAGTTGGCGCGCTACAACCATCCATACCACACTTTAATTCGTCCTCAGGAAACTCATAGAAAATCGATACCACTTTTTTAATCTCCTTTTGAAGTTCAGAGTTATCAGCAATATACTCATCAAAATTCAATCCTTTGAAAGTGCAATAAGCTAGAAAACCAGCATGCTTACCACTACAGTTATTATGTAATTGTCTTGGTTTTAAATCATTTTTAATAAGTTGATGTAAATCTGATTTTAAAGTAGGCACTTGAGTTCCGCATTTTAGATTTGACTCAGAAAGTCCAATTTTCTGTAATATAGTATCAACTACTACCATGTGCATTTGTTCCCCATTGTGAGATCCGCACATAACGGCAAGTTCTTGAAGAGTAAAATTGTAATGATTAAATGCACCTGAAACAATCAGTGGAATATGCTGAAATAGTTTCATCGCACTGCGTGGATAACAAACTTGTGTTACATCACCTCTCGAAAATACAATTTCATTTGTGCTATTTACTACGCAAACTACTCCGCGGTGAAAACTCTCATTCACCTCACCTCTATGTAATTCTACTAAAATGGGATTCATAATTTGTTTTGGGCCAATAGAAACAAAACCGACATTCTGACTGCAACTCCATTTTCTACTTGTTGAAGAATGATGCTGTGTTCACTATCAGCAATATCGCTGCTAATTTCAACTCCACGATTTATAGGTCCAGGGTGCATGATAGTAATTTCTTTATCTAATCTATTTAAACGATTCAGATCCAAGCCATACAACGTTGAATATTCTCTCAGTGAAGGAAAGAAACGTTGATCTTGTCGTTCAAGTTGAATTCGCAACATATTTGCTACATCACACCATTTAAGGGCTTCATCGAGATTATGCGATATTTTAACACCTAATTTATCAATATGTTTGGGAATCAAAGTAGCTGGACCGCATACCATCACCTCAGCACCAAGTAATTGTAAACAATAAATATTACTAAGTGCCACTCTTGAATGTTTGATATCGCCAACAATTACTATTTTTTTACCTGAGACATCTCCTAATTTTTGCTTGATTGAGAATGCGTCTAATAAAGCTTGAGTTGGATGTTCATGAGTGCCATCTCCAGCATTTACAATTTGAGCGTTAATATGTTTAGATAGAAACAAACAAGCACCCGGAGCTGGATGTCGCATTACAACCATATCAACCTTCATTGATAAAATATTATTAACGGTATCGATGAGAGTTTCTCCTTTTTTTACGCTTGATGATGAAGAGGAAAAATTGATAATATCAGCGCCTAATCTTTTCTCAGCAAGTTCAAATGAGACCCTGGTTCTTGTAGAATTTTCAAAGAATAAATTGGCAATGGTGATATCTCTAAGCGCAGGTGTTTTTTTTACTGGCGCCTGTAATAACTCCGAAAAATTGGTGGCTGTATCTAAAATGGTTTCAATTTGACCTTTTTCTAAGCCTTTGATACCAAGTAAATGATGCACATTTTTACTCATGTTCTTTATTTTCTAAAAGCCAAACTTGTACTTCATTTGAAGCCTCCCATTCCACTCTAACGTAGTTATTTGTATTTCTACTATCAACAAGTACTCCGTAATAATCTGGTTTTATCGGTAATTCGCGTTCAAATAATCGCTCTACTAAAACCAACAATTCAATTCTTTTAGGCCTACCAAAACTCATGACTGCATCTATGGCCGAACGAACGCTTCTTCCTGTGAACAAAACGTCATCAACAATAATGATGTTTAGATTTTCGGTTGAAAAGTCAATTTTAGAAGGTTTTGGAATGTGGATTTCACCTCTTCCAATATCATCCCTAAAAAACGTGTGATCTAATTGACCGTATTTAATGTTGTGACCAATCAAATTTTCAATTTCTTGTCTTAACGCATTTGCCAATTCTATTCCTCTTGGTTGAAGACCTATAATAGCAGTATCATCAAAAGACTGATGTTTTTCAATCAATTCTAATGCAAATCGTTTCAAGATCAATTTAGTATGATCCAAACTGAGCAATATTTTACCTTTATTGGGCATTGTTTGACATTTCTAAAACAGTATCAAATTCTTGAGGTGTTAATTTAATTACAGATAGCCTAGGTTGTTTTAACAATCCCATTTGAGATAGTCTTTCATCTGATTTCATCTGGCTCAATGTAACCGTATTCTTCAATTTAGAATGTGGTCTAACTTCTACAACCACCCATTGCGGGTCAGATGTTGTAGGATCTTGATATGATTCTTTTATTACTTCTGCAATTCCAACTACTTCTTTTCCCTCATTTGAATGATAAAAAAGACAAAGGTCGCCAAATTTCATTTCGCGCAGATTGTTTCGAGCTTGGTAATTTCTTACCCCATCCCAAAAAGTTTGCTGATCTTTTTCAAACTGTTCCCAACTGTATTTAAAGGGCTCTGACTTGATCAACCAATAGTTCATTAATGCAAATTTAAACAAATTCGGTTCACTTATATAATTCTTGAATCTTTATCGAAACATTGATAATTATTGTGTCAATTTATTGATAATTAATTTGACATTTAAGAGAAAAGCATTAATTTCACGGCATGATGTATTTGAAAGAAAATATCAAATTATTGAGAAAAAGAAAAAAACGGAGTCAAGAAGAAGTTGCTGCTAGTTTAGGTATTACTCGTTCTGCCTATAACAGCTACGAAAATGGTGTCGCTGAACCAGGTATAAACATCTTAATAAAATTTTCTGATTTTTTTCAAATCAACATAGATAAACTTATTCGTGTTGATCTTAATGAAATTCCAGAAAATCATTTAACACAACTTGAAAAAGGATTTGATTTGGATATTACAGGTACGCGATTGCGGATTTTAGCCACTTCAGTGAGTCTTGACAATGAGGAGAACATAGAACTGGTGCCAATAAAAGCAAAAGCTGGATATACCACGGGATATGCTGACCCTAATTATATTAAGGTATTACCAGCATTTAATCTTCCTTTTTTATCACCTAATAAAAAGTATAGAACCTTTCCAATTTCGGGTGATAGTATGCCACCAGTGGTTGATGGTGCATTCGTTACGGGAGAATACTTACAAGATTGGAATATGGTCAGAAATGGACATCCATATATTGTGGTATCAAAAGATGAGGGCATTGTATTCAAAATTCTTTACAATCGTATAGAGGAAGATGGTACATTTCTTTTATGCAGCACCAATTCTTTATACCAGCCATATCCGCTCAAAGTCCAAGATATCTTAGAAATTTGGAAATTTGTGAACTATATCAATCCCAAATTCGAAGAACCACAACAAAGTGACAATGATAATGTTGGGCCAACTTTACGCATGATACAAAGGGAAATTGGCTTTATTAAAGATAAAGTGAAGAATATTGAAGATAAAATTTGACAAACTCTCATTAACATTTTGGGTTGTCCTTATTATCTTCGCAGCCGAAGAAATCATTTTCTATGAAATTCAACAAAGAAACATATTTGGAGTGGTACAGATCCATGCTATTGATTCGTCGATTTGAAGAGAAGTCAGCACAGTTGTACGGACAACAAAAAATAAAAGGATTTTGTCATCTTTATATTGGTCAAGAAGCTCTCGTTGCTGGTATGATGTCAGCAATTACAAAAGATGATAAAGTTATTACTGCTTATCGTGACCACGGACATGCATTAGCCATGGGTGTTTCCGCAAATGAAGTGATGGCTGAATTGTACGGTAAAGCTACAGGTTGTTCAGGTGGAAAAGGTGGAAGTATGCATATGTTTTCAAAAGAGCATAACTTTTTTGGTGGACATGGAATAGTTGGAGCTCAAATACCTATGGGTGCTGGTTTAGCTTTGGCTGAACAATATCAAGGAACCCAAAATATCAGTTTAACATTTTTCGGTGATGGCGCAGCTAGACAAGGAGCTTTACATGAAACCTTTAATATGGCTATGCTTTGGAAGTTACCTGCTATTTTTATTTGTGAAAATAATGAATATGCAATGGGAACTAGTGTTGCGAGGACCACAAATATGTTAGACATTTACAAAATTGGTCTTGCCTATGATATGCCTAGTTTTCAAGTTGATGGCATGAAGTGTGAGACTGTACATGAAGCCATCGCTGAAGCTGCTGATAGAGCAAGACGCGGTGATGGTCCAACATTCTTGGAAATAAAAACATACAGATATAGAGGCCATTCGATGAGTGATCCTGCAACTTACCGCACAAAAGAAGAACTAGCTGAGTACAAGGAAAAAGATCCGATTGAAACAACTAAGTCAACTATTTTGAAGAAAAAATATGCGACAGAGGCTGAGTTAGATGCTATGGAAGAGGAGCTTGTTAAACTCGTTCAAGAGAGTGTTGAATTCGCTGAATCTTCGCCTTATCCAGATGCCTCAAAGTTATTTACTGAGGTATATGTAGAAAATGATTATCCTTTCATAATGGACTAATTGTCCAAACTTAAATCAATTATAGTATATTCGCCCCCTTATTATGGACATTAGACATTCTTGGAACGCATTCAAAACTGAGTTTTCAGATAAATACGCGAGCAACAAAAGAAATTACAACATAATCGGATTATCTGTTGTTGCTGTGGTTGGTGGGATTTTATTCTACACTCTTAGTTACAAACCAACACAGGAAATAAAGGCCGCAGAAAAATTTGCACCTATGTATTATTACTTTAAGTCAGATTCAACCTCAATTGTCTTAAAAGGTGATGCAAAAAGAAATATATGGTCAGCAACAAGAATTGCTGATGAGTTTGGATCTACTGTGAAAGGAAGAGAAGCTGCATTGTGCGCATCAATTGCTTTGATGAAGGATAAAAAGTTTGAAGAAGCATTAAAGTATCTTGGAAAAACAAAAGCAAACGATAAAATCTTAAGTGCCTCTATTATAGCAATGAAAGCAGTATGTAATGCTGAATTGGGTGATATTAAAGAAGCAGCAAGTCTTTATGAGCAGGCTGCTAGAATCGATGAGAACGACTTCTCTGCTATGTACTTGAAGAAAGCAGGTATCCATTATGAAATGACTGAAGATTTCAGCAGCGCATTAAGTTGTTACCAGGAAATTGCACAAAAATATTCAACTTCATCAGAAGGTACTGATATTGAAAAATATATCGGTAAGATGAAAGCCAAATTAGGCGAATTCAATCCATAAGTCCAGTTTTGTGTCGAACGCCGGATTCCATTATTCTCCACCTACTCCATCAGATATTCCATTTAACAACCTTAAAATTGGGGTAGTTACTTCAATATGGAATAAACATATTACTCATGCCTTGAAACATGGATGTATGTCTGAATTAGTTGATCTTGGTTTTTCAATGGAACAAATTGTACAGTGTGATGTTCCTGGGGCATTTGAATTGCCGTTAGGAGCTCAAAAATTATTTGAACTTGCGCAAGTCGATGCAGTAATTTGCTTAGGTGCAGTAATTAAAGGTGATACCCCACATTTTGATTTTGTTTGTCAAGGAGCCACTGATGGTATTATGAATGTTGGTTTAAAATATAGTAAGCCGTGTATTTACGGTTTGATTACTACATTAACGGAGCAACAAGCTTTAGATCGGATTGGTGGTAGTCATGGACACAAAGGCAAAGAGGCTGCTCAAACGGCAGTTCATATGCTTACAGAATTCTACACGTTATAAAAAAATTCATTCCTATTGAATATGTTTACTGAAAATTATCACGAGCAATTGAGCGAGGCTGAGAAACTGATTCACAGTCAAGAAGAGTCTAGTACTTTTCGAGACCAATACAGTAAACTTAGCAAAGAAGAAATTATCAAAGAAGCAGAATCTCTTATTCAGACTGCTGATGTGAAAGCTTCTTATCAGAAATTGCTAGAACTAAAATCAATTTTTGAAGCACTTGTTTCTGCAGAGAAACCAGCCCAAATTAAAGCTTGGATTGATTCAGGAAATGATGTCCGTGAATTTGTTCCTCCACAAGATGAACTCAAAACTAAATTACTAGACATATTCAATCAATTTCAAAAACTACGAGAAGAAGAAAAAAAACGTGCTGAGGAAGAGAAATTGGCAAATTTGGTTAAGAAGAAAGCCATATTAGATAAAATAAAGACTTTAGTTGAGAGCGAAGAAACTGAGGCTAGCCTTGGACATATTCGTGAATGTATGCGAGAATGGAGAGAGATCAGGATTATACCTAAAGAATTTCAAGACGAAGTTTCGTCTCAATACAAAGCATTGATTGATAGGTTTTATGATAACCTTACAATTTACAATGAACTTAAGGATTTGGATAGAGAAAAAAACCTCGAGATTAAAATAGAATTGATTAAAAAGGTTGAAGCTCTAAAAAATGAACAAAATATCCGAAAGTCTTATATTGCTCTGCATAAATACCATGAAGATTGGAAAAATGCTGGGCCAGTAAGAAAAGATATTTCTGAAGAAATTTGGTCTAGATTTAAAGGCGCTAGTGATGAAATTTTAAACGCCATCAAGGCTGTTCAAAATGAATTGGATGAAAAAAGGAAAGCCAATTTAGAAAAGAAAGTAGTTCTTATTGAAAAAGCCGAAGCGGCGATTTCAGTTTGGCCAGTAAACAATAAAGATTGGCAAAAATTAGGCACTGAATTAGATCAATTATTTGAAGAATGGAAAAAAATTGGTCCTGTTCCTACAGCTTTAAACGAGGAAACCTGGAATAAATTCCAAACCGCTAGAAACTCGTATTATTCTGAAAGAAAGTTATTCTTTAAAGAATTACAATCCAATAAGAAAGATAATCTTAAATTGAAACTTGAGCTTTGCGAAAAAGCTGAAAGTTTAAAGGATGCATCTGAATTCAATAAAACAGCTGATAAATTCCAAAGTCTCCAAGAAGAGTGGAAAAAGATTGGTCCCGTTCCTGAAGAACAAAATGAACTAATTTGGAAGCGATTTAGAGCTGCATTTGATCATTTTTATCAACGAAGAAATCAGTGGTTTGATGAGAGAAAATCTCAAGAATCAGGTGCAGTGCAAGCAAGAGAAGCTGTTGTTAAAAAACTTGAAGGTTTAATTGCACATGCTGAAAAGAATTTTACTTTCGCCGATTTAAAACAAATTCAGACCGAATGGAATAACAGTGGTTTTGTTTCAGGAAAAAGATTTCATTCTTTAAATACAAAGTTTCAAAATCTAATCGACCCTTTGTTTCAATCTTTGCGAGAGCAAAACAATGAAGACCGTAAAAAAACAATGTCAGATTATGTTGAGAACCTCAATCAATCTGCTGATGGTAAGTCAAAGTTAAAATCTGAACAAAGAAGATTAAAAGAAACTATCAAGAAACTAGAGGAAGAAATTTCAACTATTGACAATAATAAGTCTTTCTTTGCTTTATCGAAAAATGCCGATGCTGTTTTAAAACAGTTTGATGATAAAATCAACAAATTGAATCAGCAAAAAGATAGATTAAAAACTGAATTAGGAATAGTAGAGAAAGCACTCTAATATGATTAACCGAATCGGCAAGTGGTTCGATTACTTATCTTATTTATTGTATTCAACCAATAGACATGGAGTTCATTCTCCATTTGTTTATGAATTCGTTGACAAGGTCTTGTATAATAGTGCCTCATCAAAAAATGAATTCTTGGAATATCAGCGAACGTTGATGGTTCAAAGTAAAAGTACAGGCTTTGATGGTGTTTCTTTGTCTGAATATGTAAATATTTACACCTTACCATCGAAGTATTGTGAATTACTTCAACGTATAGTACTTTTCTATGATATTAAACTAGTAAGTGAAATAGGACCTTCAACAGGCATAGAATTTAATTACTTACGATATTTGATCGCTACTGATTTAGCGCCTGGTCTTAAGTTGATTTCAACTGATAAGATAGAACCTTATTCTTCTCTTTTCAATAAAAGTCAAATAGAGTTTAATAAAGTATTTCCCCAAAAAACCGAACATGAAGAAGTTCTAAATAATGAATGCCTTACATCTGGTGATTTAACAAAAAAGCTGTTATTATTTCATAGATTAGATAGAGATTCTGATTTTTGGAATTCACTTGAGAGTGAATTATTGGATTCAAACAATCAAGATTTCTTTGTTTTTACACACCCCTATCACAATGGGAATTCACGATTAAACTGGCAACGAATTATAAATCACCCAGATTTTCACGTTACCATTGATTGCTATTATTTGGGAATTGCAATGAAACGTACACACCAAATTAAAGAACATTTTCAACTTAGATACTAAAAGATACTATACATTTGAATTATGTCAGAACTACCCTTTTACGAACACAAAATTAGAGTTAGATATCACGAATGTGATCGGATGGGTTTTTTACACCATAGTGTATATGCTGTTTACTTCGAAGAAGCGCGAACTGAAATATTAAGATCGCGTGGCATTACATATAAAGAAATGGAGGACGAAGGAATCATTATGCCGGTAAGGTCAATGAAGTTTTTATTCAAAAAAGCAGCTATTTATGATGATCTTCTTACTGTTCGTGTTTCCATTTTAGGTGAGCCAAAGGTTAGAATGACATTCAAATATGAGATTTATAATGAAAATGGAGATTTTTTGTCAGATGCCGAAACCGAATTATTTTTTGTTAATAAATCAAATATGAGACCGATGGCTCTTCCTGAGAAATTCTTGAACAAAATGTATTGATTCCAATGAAATCAGAAACCCCTCAGAAACAAGAATTGATTGAAGAAATTTCAACCGATAAGGAGCATTTCCTTGCTCGGAAATTAAGGGAATATCTTCAAAAGAAAACAATTCGAGGTTTTAAGGGATTGTCATTTTATGAGGTTGGCAGATATTTTTTAAGATCCATTTTCATGGAGAATATTAGCCTTAGTGCTTCATCACTAAGTTTTAATTTCTTTTTGGCGCTTTTCCCTGCCCTACTTTTTTTACTGACTTTGATTGCCTATTTACCCTTTCATGGAATGAAGACTCAATTAATAGAGCAATTATCTTTGATACTTCCAGAGCGTACCTATGAGGAAATTAGTCAAACCATTCTCGAAATTTTAAGAAAACAAAATTCGAGTTTATTGTCTTTTGGATTTTTGTTAACCATTTATTTTGCGTCCAATGCATTCCATATTCTTATCAATACATTCAATCGACGTTTAGCTGGAACTGATATGCGTGCCAAACAGAATTGGTTTGTAATCAGGGCAAGGGCTATATTTTTAACATTCTTATTAACTGTTCTAATTATTATCTTCTTAGCGATTGTTACAGTTTCAGTTCAAATTGAAACTTTTATGATTGAAAACGACTGGCCTCTGGTGAGTTTGTACAGTTTTTTGATTGTATTAATTGAATATTTATTAGTTGCAGCGGTTTTTGTCTTCACTATTTCTTCCATTTATTACTTCGCTCCATCTAAAACAGAACGTTGGACGTTTTTTTCTATAGGTGCCCTTTTAGCCGGTGCATTATCCATAATTGCCACCTTCGGTTTCACCTTATACGTAAATAATTTTGATAGTTACAATAAGGTTTACGGTTCAATTGGGGCAATCATTGCATTGATGGTATTGATTTATATCAACACGTTCTCTATGATTATTGGATTTGAACTGAATACAAGTATTGATAAGGCTGAAATTGCGCGAGTTCGAATCAAGAAGAAACAAATATCTTCTCAGCAACTACCTTCTGATAATATTCGTTAACCTTTCCCAATAACTCATTACGTTGCAGAAATACTTCGTTCTTGAGTACAGGATTATCCACTTTTATATATAAGGTCTTTGACTTTAAAGTTATATCGGTTGTGTATTTTGCAATTAACTTGCCCACTATCTGTTCCCAATCTTTTTCAATACTCATTTCATCCAGCTTGGAATCAAGATGATAACGCTTATACATAGCTTGAATCACAGAACTGATGTGGTTGTCTTTTTTTTCTTTTTTCATTTTTAACTTTGGACGTTTTTAAGTTTACTGTGTTTAAATCCGTAACTGAAGTAGAGTATTAGTCCCAAGAGAAACCACAAACCAAACCATTTCCAATTATCTAATGTCATTCCAGTCAACAAAAACATGCACGTCGAAACACCCATTAAAGGTATAATATTCCATTTTCTAAAAAATGTAAAAATGGATAGTGCTATTAAAAACACCCACATAATTAGATGACTGATTCCATAAAAATCTAGTGTTAACAAACTCCTAAAATAATCTGGTATATAAATTTGAGTTAAAACACTTGAAAGTATAACCAACGCAGGAAATAAGTACTGTGCATTTATGTGAATCAATTTGAATCCTGTTTCCTGTGAATCTGTCCTTAGTGGCAATAATAACACCCCACCACAAACAAGCACAAAAGCAAAAATGGTTCCAATGGAAGTAAAATCTAATACGAATGTTTCATTGGTAAAAAAGATAGGAACGCCAACTACTAAACCAGTAATAATTGTTGCGAAACCAGGCGTTTTAAATTTAGGATGAATTTTAGAAAATTTTTCAGGTAGTAGACCATCTCTGCTCATAGACATCCAAATTCGAGGTTGACCCATTTGGAATACCAATAATACGGAAGTCATGGCCACGATGGCCGATACAGATACTATATATTCAAGCCAATGTATTCCTTTATAATTTAATGCAAAAGCCAACGGATCATCAACACCAAGTAAATCAAAGGGTACCATTCCAGTAAGAACTAGTGAAATCAATATGTATAGAACCGTACAAATCAAAAGTGAATAAAACATACCCCTTGGGAGATCTCTTTTTGGATTTTTACTTTCTTCAGCTAAGGTACTCACAGCATCAAATCCAATATAAGTAAAGAACACCGCTGAAACCCCCGTCATAATTCCAGACATTCCATTCGGGTTAAATGGGGTGAAATTATCAAAGTCAATGTGAAAAGCTCCAACCACAATCACCAATAAAATGATAACAACTTTCAAAACCACCATGGCATTACTAGCCTTTCTGCTTTCGCTGATTCCACGGTATACTAAAATGGTAATCAGAATGTTTATTAAAACAGCGGGTAGGTCAAAAATGATTCTTTGTCCTAAAACCACAGGAGCATTTACCCAGGCTTGATAAAAATCAAGCTCCTCGCCTATTAAATTTGAGTTTGTCCATAATTGACCAACTTCTGATTTTTGAATGTTGGTTAAAAGTTCTAAATCCTTATTGGAAATGAATAATTTTACCGATGAATAATCTGTTATTAACCATCTTGGCAATTCCAATCCAATTGCGTCTAATAAATGAGTGAAATAACCTGACCAGGAAAAGGCAATATAAATGTTCCCAATAGCATACTCCATCAACAATGCCCAACCAATGATCCAAGCAAATAATTCTCCAAAAGATGCATATGCATAGGTGTATGCGCTACCTGAAACGGGTATTCTTCCTGCAAATTCTGCATAACTTAATGCAGCGAAACCACAAGCTATCGCACTAATTACAAATAACCAGATTACACCCGGACCACCAGCGGCACAAGCCTTTCCAATGGAAGAAAATATACCTCCACCAATAATTGCTGCAATACCAAAAAATGTCAAATCCCTAACTGATAGAATTCTAGGCATTTGATGACCAGATTGGATAGAAAAGTCAGTTTTTCGTCGAAAAAGTTGAGAAATCATGTGGAATTACTTACGATATTAGCCATGATTTGTCAGTACAACAAATTAACTTGTATATTCGTATGAAATGAGGCAAATCGCCGCTATATTGTTGGTTTTAGTCAATCTGATAAGTTCAGGTTTGGTTGAGTTTGCCATTGATAGTTGCTGCGAAAATGATGAAATTAATTGCTGCCTTCCTGCTGACGAAAATAAAAATACGAATCCATCTGAACAGTTAGTTGCCAATGGCTGCTGCTGTACAGAATCTGAAAATCATTTCTATTATTTTACAGCAAAATTCCAAAATACAGAGAAACAAGAGAATATTAAATCAACAGTTCAAATTGATTTTACAAATCATCGCCAACAATTGGCAATGATAGATTTTGGTCGTTTCTCAAAATGTTCAAATAAGTTCTTAGTTCAGCATAGGTTGAGAAAAAAAGTTCCGCCATCGTTGTTGGTTCAGTATGATGTTTGGGTAATTTAGATTTATCGTATTTATTCGATAGATCCAAATAATTTAAACAAAATACAAATGAAAAAAATACAAAATATAGTAAAAGCTCTTTTTGTAGCTGCACTTGCATTGGTGTCATTCACCCAATGCGGAACGTCAAAAACAAAAAAAATCAAAGCCCAAATAACCTTTGGTGTCGGTGGCAATTGTGAAATGTGTAAAGAGCGAATCGAAAATGCATTAGATATAAAAGGTGTCTATCAAGCAATTTATGATCTAAATAATAAAAAAATATTTATTGTTTATAACGCCGCACAATTTAAGGAAATCCAATTACACAACATTATTGCTAGTACAGGACATGACACTGAACAAGTTAAAGCTGATGATTTAGTTTACAACAATTTACCGGGCTGTTGTAAGTATCGATCTGATGATGATTTTTAACTTCAAAATGTTCACAGATTTAAAATCGCTGTCGAAAGCAGCATTGGTACTTTTTATTTGCGTCATTCAGGCCGGTAACTTGAGCGCGCAAATTGAAGATACTACAAAGATTGAACAAGTTGATGTAACAATTGAAGAACAAGGCACTTCTAACGATCACAAAGGTGCCCAGTTAAAAACACTCATGTCAGAAAATGAATTTAAAAAGGCGGCATGTTGTACTTTATCCGAGAGTTTTGAGCTGAGTAATGCTGTTGAAGTTTCGAACAGCGATGGAATCTCAGGCATCAAACAGGTTGAGATGATGGGATTAAACAGCAAATACATCCTATTAACCAGAGATAATTTACCTCAATTTAATGGGATTGTTACACTGAATGGATTGTCGAATATTCCCGGTGATTTTGTAAGCGATGTGAGAATCGCCAAAGGGGTTGGTTCTGCAACACTAGGATTTGAAGGTATTACAGGTGGAATTGATTATGCACTTAAATCCAAACACAACGAACCACGATTCCATTTTAATGCATATCAAAATGACCAGGGCCGAACAGAAGTAAATTCTATTATTTATACAGCAAATAAAAAGAACTGGAAAAACTTCACCTATCTGCACTCTGGACAGCAATGGATGACTACTGATAGAAATAATGATGGTTACTCTGATATGCCAATGACAGATAGAATATATCTAGGCAATCACAGTGATTTTCAAACAAAGAATTTAGAAGGTAAACTTGGAGCTACATTTTGGAACGATAAAAAAGTGGCTGGTGTAACGAATTCTGTGGGTGGCACGCAAATAGATCCCAATTCTGATGTTTTTAATTTTAAAAGCAATGAATCAAGACTCGATGTTTATGCTAAGCTTGGAATTATACCATCAAACTCGGAAAACACCTTTGGGAATATTTTAAATCTTTCCGTTCACAATATGGATTATAATCTAATGCCTTTTAAGGTTTCTGGGGATGTATTAGATAGGAAGTATCAAGCTCGTGAGATGCGTTTTAGCTATTCAGGTCTTTACCAGGCTGAATTAAATGAAAATTGGGGACTTAAAACGGGAATATCTACCCTTTTTACTCAATTGGCTGAGGAATTTACTGATGTAGACAGTTGGTTTTATGTACCAAATTCAACTAAGGTTAATAACCAATTCAATGAAATTCAGTTAGGCGGATTTGCCGAATGGGTTTATAATTCAGGCAAACTCACTATGGTTGGTGGTATACGCACTGATTGTCACAATATTTTTGGTTGGTATGCTACTCCCCGACTTCATGGTAAATGGGAATTCAATCCAAACAATAAGTTGTTTTTTCAAGGGGGGTATGCCAGAAGAACACCTTATGTTTTTGCAGAGCATCTGCCCAATTTAATCAGCAATAGATCCTTGTACATCAATTCAATGAATGTAAAAGATGCAAGTTTAAGTTCTCCCACTTTTGGACTTGAACAAGAGAGAGGTTGGAATATGGGTATATCGTATTACAAGAATTTCATGTTTATGGAATATCCTTCAAGCATTACAATTGATGTATTTCAAACTTTATTCGATTATCAAATAGTGATTGATCGAGAAGCGCATCCGTATGAGGTCAACATTGCAGGAAGGTCAAAAAATCAAGCAGGATATACTAGAAGTGTGCATTTAGAATGGTCTTTTACACCTCGGAGACGAACAGATGTTAAATTCGCTTACAGATTTATTGATAATCAAAAATTCATCGCTGGACAATTAAGGATGAATCCATTTCAAAGCGTTCACCGAGGATTAATTACCTTACACCATAAAACTAGAAACAATTGGTATTTTGACGGCGTATTTCAGCTTAATGGCCCAAAGAGATTAATCAATCTAGTTCCATTCAACGAGCAAGTGAACAATAGTCCTTGGTTCACTATATTTAATTTTCAAACGAGAAAATCATTCAGTAAGAAATTTGAGGCTTATTTAGGTATTGAAAATGTTTTTAACTTTAGGCAAAATGACCCCATTTTAAATATGCCAATAATATCAGTCCCTCCAGTTGGTGGAGATCGAATCTTTGATGCGGCCTTTAACTGGGCTCCGGCTAATGGTAGAATGATCTATATTGGACTGAGATACGATATTTTCTAACGAGTTTGAGATGTTTGTGTCGTTTGAATGGGTTTTAGGACTTTTTCAGACGGCACTTTCTTATTGTATACAAATACATCAATCCAAAACTTAATAATATCGGGGAGATTATAATCAATGATTTCAAGTAGTTTTTCTTTGTCTTTCGGCGATAATTCTTGAAAATCAGGAACATGTTGTAATTCAATCCCTTTATAAACTCCATCTTCAAAGTGGATGACAACAGTTGACAATTGATCTTCAGATCTACCATAAATAACCAATGGTTGCTGATCGCGGGTACTCAAATAAATTTCGAGACCCAAATATTCGAAAAGATGCTTTTCGTTTGACAAATAACCAGCTATAGGAGACATTTTGTTGAATTTTTAAACAAATTAAAACAAAATGTTTAATAAAACAACTATTTATTTTGTTTTTTGTTGAATATATTTAGATATAGCATCATAAAATTGATGTTCTGGCACTAAAGATATTAATAATGCCAAATGTTCTTCAAGTATAATGTTATCTTTTCTTTTAGCAGGGCCTGTTAAAACACTCTCTAAATCTATGCCGCTTGAATTAGAAATTTTTTCAACGGTTTGATGAAGTATAGGCAATAAATAGGTAAATAATTTTGGATCATTCAATACTGTATTCGCAGCAATTGCACAAGCCGTGGTAAAATTATTTATGAAGACTGCTGACAAATGAAGTCTTTTACGTGTTTCTGCTGAAATCTCTACTGACTTTAAATTTAACCTGTTGTTTAAATTTTCAATTGTCTTTTGAATTGTGAAATCCTGAATTTCAGTAAAAATGGGTACTTTGTGCCAATCAACGGTTATTCCTTTTGTAAAGGAATACAATGGATACCAACAACTTACGTTTTGGGGGTATTTTGTAACTATGTCTATTGAACCGCTACAGTAAACAATGATTAACCGATTGTTTCTATTGAGTAATTCGCATACAATTTTCTCAATCACACTATCTGATACTGTTAAAAATAGAATGGCTTCGTTAGTCAAATCAAAACATTCAAATGATTCTCTGGATGACAACCATCCTTTCGTTTCTATTTGATTGAATTCAAACAACTTAACCAAATGCCACCCTAAATTACCTTTGCCAATGATATAAATAGGATGGTTATTCATAAGTTTTTAAGCCATGACTCTTTTTTGAGCTAAAATTCTATCAATTATTGCGAAAGCAAAACCAATAACCATGATAATGGTTCCAAACCAAACTAAATTAATCCATGGGAATTCAATAATCTTTACAACAATGTAATTCTTGACTGGAGTCTTCTCACCGGTTTGAACTACAAAGGCTATTTTTTGTTTTGAAGGATCTGGATCTTGAATATCAAAACTATTGATGGTCATGAAAAATCCTAGTTTATCTAGTTGTACCGGTAATGATTCTAAACTTCCAGTTTGCTCATTAATTAGAATTTCGGGATGAATGATTTCCTTTTCATTCAATCTCTCAACTTCTACTTCCAACCTCAAGGCTAATCCATTTTCACGGCTAGCTTTTTCAATGGCTTTCACAATATATTGGCATTTACCAGAAGAACTAGTCCCTTTTTGTCCTACATAAAGAGTGTCTAACTTGAAAGAACTATAAGGTTCTGTCTTATCCATCCCGCTTTGATAATTGACGTGCGTAAAAACATCTTTGTGCAAGTAATGCTTGGTAGATGGCTCAGCCAATAAGCCCATTTGAGGGTTATTCTGAGTTTTGGGTACAAGTTTAAATGAATCTTTCGGATTGGTTTTTGATACAAATGACACCGTAAAGAATTCATCCAATGAATCGTAATGAATCCCTTTTTTAGATCCCAAATAAACTGCTTTATAACCAATCAAATCCACGGGCTCACCTTGATAGAGAATTTTATTTTCTCTGTTGAATTGGATGCCTTTTTCATCGATTTTACCCGATTGATCTTGTTCCGGCGCAAGATTAATGCCTTCTTGTGAAGTAGTAAGAACGTTCTTCTTAACAGATGAAACCAAGACACCGATTAACAAAACACCAAATCCAAAATGGGAGATTGATGCTCCCCATCTTAGTACTTGATTTTTTCTTTTTCTAAATAGAAATGCGAAATTCAATCCACTAAGTAAAACTCCAAAGAACAAAAAGAGAATAAATTGAAATTCTTCGATTTCAAAACCCCAAGTAAGCACGCCAAAAACAATGATACTTATGATTGCTGGCCATTTTAAATCACGCAATAAATCAGACCATTGGGTTTCTTTGTATCTGAAATATTGTCCAACAGACATCAACAACATGATAGGCATCGCCATCCAAAGTTGGATGTTGTTGTAATCTTGGGCTTGAGGCACTGCATTTTTTAACCCAAACAGTTTATTGAAAACTGGAATGGAAGTAGCGCTAAAAACTTGAACCAGTGACAATATGATGAACAATGAACCTAGAAATATCCAAAATTCACGGCTCAATAAGTGTTCATCTGCTAATTCGGTTTTTTGAGATTTATACAAGTTTTTCAAATACAAACCCAAAACAGCTACGAATAGTCCAATGCCAATGTATTTAATTGCCGTTGTGTAATTATCTTTCCAACTTGTAGGTATTGAATAAGATGCTATAACGACTACCGCAAAAAATGATAATATTGCAATCGTAAATTTTAATCGTTTATCAGTATCTACGAAAGATACTGCAGTTGATAGTCCAATAAATCCAAACAAAAACAACAGTAATTGTCCGCTGAGTCCCAAATCAGTAAACGAGTGAACGCTTGCCTCTCCTAAAATTCCGCTTCTGGTTAAAAAAGTGGCATAAAGAACAAGCCAAAACGAAATTTGTGTCAATAAATGTGAAGTAAATAAATGTCTTCCTGTGTTTTTGCTGATTAGCAACATATGCAAAGCAGATGTCATAATCAACCAGGGCAATAAAGATGCATTCTCAACAGGATCCCAGGCCCAATATCCCCCGAAAGATAAACTCTCGTATGCCCAAAATCCACCCATTATGATTCCGGCACCCAAAATCCCTACACAAGCAATGCTCCAAATGATTGCAGGGTGAATCCATGATCTTTGATCTCTTTTCCATAGAGCCGCAACACTATATGCAAAAGGGACAATGGCCAAAGCAAATCCAAGGAACAATGTGGGCGGATGAATGACCATCCAATAGTTTTGTAATAACTTGTTTAAGCCGTTTCCATCTTTAAAAACTTGCAGGTAATTTTCAACGCCAATACTACCAAGGATAGGAATATTCAAGAATTCGGGTCTAACATCTCTTAATAAGTCAAACGGGCTACTACCAATTTTCAGATCACCCCAATGAAACCCTAGAAGCATGGAACCTAATGCAATTTGACCTAATCCAATAATGGCAATGACCGGACTCTCCCATTTTCCTGCGGATCGTCTTAAAATAAGTGCGATGATAGAATTCCAAAAGATCCACAACAAGAATGAACCCTCTTGTCCTTCCCAAAAACATGAAATCATGTAATACACTGGAAGAGCATTGCTTGAATGTCTCCAAGCGTAGAAGAATTCATATCGATGAAAAAATATGATGGAGAATAAAATTGAGAATACTGCAACTACAGAGAAGGAATGCAAATACAGAAAATTTCTAGCCCATTTTTTAAAAGTGCTATTTTCTGAACGCGCATCTTGGAAATAAAAATAACTAAATAGCAATGTAGCGATGAAGCTAATAACAACAAATGAATGCCCAAGATTTCCTAGCCAAAGCCATTCGTTGTTAAATGCTGGCATCTTATTATTATTGGGCAATGACGATAAAATTGTCAGCATATCAGTTTGCAACAGAGGCTTGTTTAACAGGAGCATCTTCATATTTTGAAGGACATTTGCTCAATATAGTTTCTGCTAGAAAATAATCACCTTGACTTTTACCAATAATTACGATGGTTTCTGTTCTTTCCAAATCTTGCGGCTTTGGTTGTAAAAAGATGACCTTTTTTTCGAAATTCAAAGAATCTATAGCGGTAAATTCCAAATGATTTGCATCTTTTTGAGCGTCGTAAACTATGGGTTTAGCCTTGTTTAATTTGCAAGCTATGTGGTAACTTTTGTTTGGATTTTCAACTTTGAGTTGATCGGCTTCTTTGAATGAAACGTATTTTGTGGTATTGCCGTATAAACTTACAACGCTTGCTACACCTAGCCCAGCAATAACGATTAAAGCAATTTGTAATGGTTTCATTTTTGATTCTTTTCGAGTTTGGAAACTTTTCGATCCAATTTTACTAAATAAATGACTATGCCTATGAAGATAATCGACAGAACGGCAATAACCACGTTAAACTTAGCATTGTTAGCGAGCAATTTTGCTGCTTTATCTGATGTTTGGAAAATATTCATTCTAGTCTTGTTCTAAAGTTAATTCTTCGAGTTTTTTAATTCTTATCCGCATAATGGCTATCCAACTAAATACTCCTATCCAACCCAAAATAGCTGGATAAAAGAACATTCTTAAGGTATTGTCAAGATCGTATTGGTTAAAACCAACAGATCCTCCAGAACCAGGATGAAGTGAACCCTCTGTAAGTTTGGGCATTATAGCAATCAAAGCCATAAAAATTGGATAAATCAAGACACTGTATACAGAAGAAATTCTGGCCTTTTGATATGGGTCTTGAATGGAAGATCTTAATATCAAATATGCTAGGTACATAGACATGCCTATTGCAACTCCATTTAACTTAGGATCTTCGGCTGGCCACCAACTTTGCCAAGTTACTCTTGCCCATGCTGCACCAGTTAAACATCCCAAAATACCGTTTAATATTCCAATTTTCAAAAAGCTATCTGATAGTAAATCATAGAACATATCGCCTTTTCTTAAATAAAGTATTGAAGCCACCGCAGAAACACCTAATAAGAAAATCATGCTAAACCACATGGGTACATGATACAGAAGATTGCGTATGCTTTCGTTCAAAATGGTTCTGTTTGGAAAGCCAAATTCCACTTCATCAATCAATTTAAGCTCCCCTGAACTAGAAATCTCTTCCAACTTAGCGACCTTGCCATTTCCTGTTGATAATGTATCGCTCATTGATTTTTCAATCCAAAATGCTTGTGGAAAATACATCCATGATGGAGTGTTTTCTTTAGTTTCAACTTCTAATAATATATCGCAAAGTCCAGATGAAGTCTTTCCTAAATTGATACTAATTGGAGTAGACAGATGATTGTCCTTACGAACAAGCTGACTTCCGGGAGTTTCCCAAAGTAGATCTTTTTTTACTACTACTAGTTTATTAATCTTTGTTTCTTCAGGACAATTATAAAGTTCAATACCTAAAAATTGTGTTGAGTCAGACATAATCAATGTTTTATCAACAGCAGAAATTCCTGGTTTTAATTTGATGGTGAGTCCACCAATTAGCGAATACAACACCAAAGCCGACGCAAAAAAGAATAAGATTCGATATTTATTTAAGTGTTTCAAGATTTTAGATTTGACCTTCTTTGAATTTCTTGATTGATAAGTCCTAATTCCCTGCCCATTTGTCCGGCCATTCCAGAGTTTTCTTGAGCTCTACGCGTCAAGTAGGGAATAACTGCTAAAACGGGTCCATATGGCACATATTTAGCCACTTTATAACCTGAATTTGATAGATTAAAACTAATGTGATCGCTCATACCTAATAATTGCGAGAAGAAAACACGAGTATCTGTTGGGTCGATGTTTAGTTCACTCATTTTCTTTGCTCCCAAAATGGAACTAAGCTCATTATGAGTGCCAATACAGATTGAAACGCGATCGATGTTTTGAATACACAGTTCAATAGCTTCATTATAATCTTTATCTGTTGCTTCTTTGTTGGGTTGAATAGGACTTGGATAATTAAATTCAATGGCTCTTGAACGTTCTTTTTCCATATATGCTCCACGAACCAATTTAAATCCAAGAAAGTGATTACCCGCAGAAAGTTGTTTCTTCAAGTATTGCAAACGATCGTGTCTATACATTTGAAGTGTGTTATAAATGATGCACTGATCTTGATTATAAGATCTCATTGCATCTTCTGCCAAATCATCAATGGCTTTTTGAATCCAAGATTCTTCTGCATCTACAAAAAGTCTTACTTTCAAGTCAAATGCAGTTTTACAGATTTTGTAGAATCTCTCCATACCGTCATTCCATTCTGATTGTTCAGATTTTGATAATTCTTGGGAAGAGGATACTTTTTCAAGAATTTTAGATGAAACTATTCCGGTAACCTTAAATACCGAAAAAGGAATGTCTTTGTTATTCTTCGCTTTTTCAATGGTTTTGATGATTTCAGAACAAGTCTCGTTGAAAACTGCTTCATTGTCTTCACCTTCCACAGAATAATCAAGAATGGTACCTACATTTCTTGAAGAAAGGGAAGATATGGCTTGATCACATTCTTGAATGTTTTCACCACCACAAAACTGTTGAAAAATGGTCTTTTTAATGATGAATTTAAATCCCAAGCGAACGGCAATTTGCGCCAACGCAGGCCCCCATTTCAATAGAATTGGGTAATCAAATGATTTAAAAAGTGTTTTAGCTTTCTTCAAGTCGCTGAAAGACTTGCCATTAAAGGCAATTTCAGTGTTTTCAAAGGAAATATTTAACCCCTCCTTCATACTAATTTGATACAAAATAACGATAAAAAGACCGACTTAAGGCAATCGCAATTGAAGTTTTTCAATAGCTTCTTGAAGCAGTGGGTGTTTTGACATTAAAAACTCCAATTTTTCTTTGTCTGTGTAGGGTTTTCGGGATACGGCTTCTACCTCTCCCATTTCAACTAATATTTGTTTGATTCTACCATTGGAAAGTTGATTGAGTTCCCTGAGTAATTCAAGCCTTATTTCTTCAATAGTATGAATGTGCATTTTGGAATTAACTATGAATTTCAGAGTTTCATCGTGTAATTCCGTTTTAATTGAATTCAACAATCCGGCGATTCTTGGACCCTGATTCTTGACTATTTCAGCTATAATCTTACCTGTATCTAAATCTTCTATTGGTTTGGAATCTTCTTCTATAGGTTTGGGTAGTTCTTCTATGGAATCTTGAAAATTTTCAACAGAAGATCGCTTTTTTTGTTTGAATGCTTCCCTACTGAGTAATCCCATTCTAGTGGACTCAATTTTTTTAACTACATCTTCTTTTATGGATGGAGTTGTTTTAAATGAAGCTGTCTGAGGAGATTTTGTTGAAGCAGTTGTTGATGTATCAACTAGTTTTTTTTTAAAGTCATTTAGATTGGGAATGTCTTTCATGAAAGAACGAAGATTCACCAATTTTAAAATCATCAATTCAATAAGAAGGCGATGATTTCTTGAAATCCTATATTTCTCATCTGCTTCATTTGAAATATTTAAAGCATTAAGCAAGAAATGAATATCGAATTTCTTGGATTGCTCTTTGTATTTTTCTTTGAATGATTCAGAAACATCCAATAACGAATTGGTCATTGGGTCAAGACTGACTATCAGATTTCTGAAATGTTGAGACATTCCACTGGTAATCAGAGAAGCGTCAAATCCTTGATTAAGTACCGAATTTATGGTTAACAAGGCAGAGGCTGAATCATTGTTGAGCATATTGTCTGCCAACGAAAAATACGTATCCATGTCAAGAATGCTCAACATTTCTACGGCTTTCTCATAGGTGATTTCACCTCCAGAAAAGCTCACCAACTGATCAAACATGCTTAGTGCATCTCTCAATCCACCATCTGCTTTCCGGGCAATGAGGTGAAGTGCGTCTTCGCTTACTTTAATTCCTTCCTTTTCAGCAATTCCAACCAAATGTTTCACCATATCGGTTACTAAAATTCGATTAAAATTAAAGACTTGGCACCTGCTTAATATGGTTGGAAGAATTTTGTGTCTTTCGGTTGTGGCCAGAATAAAAATTGCATAGCTCGGAGGCTCTTCTAATGTTTTCAAGAAAGCATTAAATGCCGCCGTAGATAACATATGAACCTCGTCAATAATATACACTTTGTATTTTCCAACTTGCGGTGGAATCCGAACTTGATCCATCAAATGACGTATGTCATCTACGGAATTATTCGAGGCAGCATCTAATTCGAAAACATTAAAAGCAAAATCATGATTTTCATTTACCTCATCGGTAGTATTTATCACCTTTGCTAAGATTCTTGCACAGGTAGTTTTTCCAACCCCTCTAGGACCGGTAAATAAAAAAGCTTGGGCTAATTTATTGTTCTTGATCTCGTGCATGAGCGTTTCAGCCACATGTTTTTGTCCAACAACATCGTCAAAAGACATTGGACGGTATTTTCGAGCAGAAACTATAAATTGTTGCACACTGCAAATTAAAACGAAGTATTTTAATCCAACAATCTAAACAACCCCATTTTATACACCGAATGCAGGATTTATCCCCAATGCTGATAAATTCAGTAATTACTCTTTAAATTTGATTCATCATGATAATTGGAGACGTGTTAAATCCGTTTGAATTGCCTTCTGTATCGGGCAAAAATGTAAGTTCGTTTGATTACGCTGACAAATCGGCTTTTTTAGTAATTGTTACCTGTAATCATTGCAAATACTCACAATCCTATTGGAATAGAATCATCAAGCTAGCTCATAAATACGAAGAAGACAATTTAGGTATAGTAGCTATTTGCGGAAATGACGTGATTCAATATCCTCAAGATAGCTTTACAAATATGGTTGAAATAGCCAATCAACGTCAATTTCCATTTGAATATCTACATGATGAAAATCAAACAGTATTAAAAGCACTAGGCGCAGAAAGAACCCCAGAGGTTTTCTTATTCAACTCAAAAAGAGAACTCGTATACAAAGGCGCCATTGATGATAGCTGGGAAAATGAAGCAACAGTAACTTCGGTATACTTAGAAGACGCAATTGAATACGCACTTGACGGAGTAGATATAGACTATCCAGAAGTACCTGCAGTTGGTTGCTCAGTTAAATGGAAGTAAAAGTTGCTTTTATAACAGGGGCCTCAAGTGGCATAGGCAAATCGTTAGCTTTTAGGGCTGCTCATGAAGGATATGCCACCCATCTTGCAGCACGTAATGAAAATGCTCTCAAAGAAATTTGCCAAACAATAAACAACCAATTTGGTATCCTTTCAACCTATTCTGTGACCGATGTAAGTCAAGAATCCGATTGTAAACGTTTTGTTGAAGAAGGTATTTCTAAACACGGACATATTAATGTTTTAATCAATAATGCTGGGATCTCCATGAGAGGGATTTTCAATGAAACTGAAATTCCTGTTTTAAAAGAACTTATGAATATAAATTTTTGGGGATCTGTTTATTGTACCAAGTTCGCTTTGCCTTACATTTTACAAACTAAAGGGTCTATTGTTGGGGTTTCTTCTATTGCAGGTTATAAAGGTTTGCCAGCTAGAACAGGATACAGCGCAAGCAAATTTGCGTTGCAAGGATTTTTAGAAAGTCTGCGAAACGAAAATTTAAAAACTGGTCTGCATGTGATGATTGCCTGTCCTGGCTATACTGAATCAAATATCAGAAAGTCAGCCCTGAATTCTCAAGGTGTTGCCCAAGGTGAAACACCATTAAATGAATCTAAATTAATGAGTTCTGAAGCTGTTGCCATTGAAATTTGGAAAGGCATAAAACAAAAACGTTGGTACATCATCATGACTCTTCAAGGGAAATTAGCCGTATTTATCAATAAATGGTTTCCAAAACTTGCAGATAGATTGACCTATAACGTCATTTCTAAAGAACCCGATAGCCCATTCAAATAAGCCATGAATATAAATATCAACGAAGTTATTACCGTGTTTTTTACCCTATTTGCGGTAATAGATATTCTCGGTGCAGTGCCAATTTTAGTGAGTTTAAAAAGAAAAATCCCTGACATTCATCCTGGTAAAGTAACATTAGCTAGCTCTGCACTGATGATCGGATTTCTTTTCATTGGTGAGTATTTTTTAAAATACTTAGGGATTGATCTCGCATCTTTTGCTCTAGCAGGTAGCATTGTGATGTTTATCTTGGGACTTGAAATGGTTCTAGGTGTTGATATTTTCAGAAATGACCCTGACACTCAAGCTGGAAGTATTGTACCTGTAGCCTTCCCCATTATTGCAGGATCAGGAACTCTTACCACTATATTATCACTAAAGGCAATTTACGATAAAACCACTATTTTAAGTGGTATTATACTAAATGTGGTATTGATTTTTATTGTTCTGAATGCCACCGGATGGTTTGAGCGTAAAATCGGAAAATCTGGAATGATGGTGATGAGAAAATTCTTCGGAATAATTCTATTGGCAATTGCCGTTAAACTCTTTAAAACCAATCTTTAAGACTTTAGTCTAGGAGCGATTTATATAGTTCGTAATACTGATTACTGATGTTTGTCGCATCCATTTTGGTCAGTAATTTAGTATAGTCGGGATGTTTTGATTGTGTGAGTTGTAAAATCGACTGGGAAATATCTGTCACATTTTTTGGATCAAACCAAATAACCGATTCGACGCCATTTACCAACTCCTGAAATACTGGGATTTTTGAAACTGCCATGGGAATTCCAATGGTTGCAGCCTCCACTAACGGGATTCCAAATCCCTCAGAAAAAGATGGATAGATAAATCCTGAACTCTTTATCAATAATTTCTCTAGTTGTTCATCTGAGGGATATTGATAAAATAGCACTCGATCAGTTAAATTCAAATTTACAACAAGCTTTCTTAGATCTTGCTCCAAATTGCCTTTTCCTGCTAAAATTAGATTATGTGGAAACAAATGACAGACTTTGGAAAAGGCATTAATCAAATTCAAATGGTTCTTCCTAGAAACATATGATGAGTGATATATGAAATAAGGAAATTCCAAATCTGGCACCCAAGATCCGATTGAATATTTTGTTGAAATAGATTGATATAAAACTTTAATATTCAATCTTTTTCTAAAGTAATATTTATCGAGCTCTGATGTGTAATACTTCTTGATTTCAGAGGCGGTAAATTCACTAGTTGCAATAATGATATCTGCTCTTTTTAAAGCATACTGTGTTTTGAAATCATAAATCAATCTATCCAAAAAAGGATAATCATTCGGACGGCTTTTAAATAGAACATCGTGAATGGTAACAACCGTTTTCATAGATGTTGGAAGATCAAATGGGATTTCATTCGATAATCCGTGAAATATATCTGCTCCCCATTTTGAAGCTGCCTTTCCAAGTCCGTACGACCTCCACCAGGGAAATGCACCATTGGGTTTATCCAATAAATTCACTTCAAGCTCCGATGCATACTTTGATTTTAAACCATCCACCAAGGTTCGGGAGTAATTCCCGAGCCCTGATGAATTGTGAAAATATCTTTTTGCGTCGAAAGCAATTTTCATGGAACAATCGTTTAAACAGATACCCCGAAGTCTCTTAAAGCATCATTCAAAGTGGTTTTTTGGTCAGTGCTTTCTTTTCTTTGTCCAATGATCAAAGCGATGGGCACATAAAATTCCCCACCTTTAAATTCTTTCTTGATGCTCGAAGGAATAACCACAGACCTTGGAGGTATGTATCCTTTCGGCAATTCTTCACCTGTATTGGCATCTATAATCTTAGTACTCATTGTAAGAGTCAATCCAGCGCCAAGAACAGCCTCCTTACCTACGTGAACTCCTTCAACAACAATGCATCTTGATCCTACAAAGCATCCATCCTCAATGATCACTGGAGCTGCTTGAACAGGTTCTAAAACACCGCCAATTCCTACACCACCAGACAAATGCACATTTTTTCCAATTTGAGCGCAGCTTCCTACTGTTGCCCAAGTATCAACCATTGTTCCAGAATCTACGTAAGCTCCAATGTTCACATATGACGGCATAAGAATTACTCCTGGAGCAATAAAAGCTCCATGTCTTGCAACCGCATGTGGAACCACGCGAATTCCCAATTCATCGTAATTCTTTTTCAATGGCATTTTATCGTAAAATTCCAATGGACCGGCATTGAATTTCTCCATCTGTCTAGTTGGGAAGTACATAATTACGGCCTTTTTAACCCAATCGTTCACTTGCCAAGTTCCATCTTCTAGAGGCTGAGCTACTCTCAAATGCCCTTTGTCTAAGGCCTCAATAATTTCTTCAATAACTTTAACATTGGCAGATTCTTTTAAAAGTTCTCTGTTTTCCCAAATTTCCTCGATAAGTGTGCGGTGGTTTTCCATTGTCATTTCCTAAATTGCAACAAAATTGTTTCGCAAAGTTGCGAAATGTTTTTGAAGAGATATATGAGAGTAATTAACAAAAATTTAGCGATGTGCCTTTTCGCCGCATCAATGTTTCCTCTATTTGGACAAATGTCAACTCCCAACTGGCAGGAAAAATCTAGAAATACGGTTTTTTTAGAACAAAAAGGAAGTAAAAATTTAACCATCGAAGACGCTTTCAATCCAAAGAACTACCCTTCTGGTCCCATATTTACTTCGTATCCCTCTTCGACTTTTGTTGCATATCAGTACATTAGAAATAAGGAGAAAGGGAACCATATTTATAAAGCCAATCCTGGAATGGGTGAATTGAAGTATTCTGAACAAATTTTGGTTCATTTTGATTCAGTACAAGCTGCCATGAAAACGTTAGGGGTTTCTGTTGGATTTTTAAGCTTCCATTTTGATACAGAAGAGGCCGGCTGGTTCTTGGCAGGTGATCAGGTTTTCAATTTTTTTCTCCGTCCCGGAGGACGTTTTGAAGCCTACTCCATGTTGAAGCTATCAAAAGACCGTGTAGCTGAAGAAATCTCTACAACTGACCAAGCTTGTATTTATCCCAAGGGAAAAACCACCTGCAGAATGGCGGCTTATGTTGAAAATCACAACATTTACGTTTCAGATCTCGAAAAAACCACTCAAATCACATTTGACGGACAAGAAGGTATTGTATACGGACAATCTGTTCATAGAAATGAATTTGGCATCACCAAAGGGTTGTTTTGGTCACCTAACGCTCACAAATTGGCTTTTTACCGAATGGACGAGCGCAGGGTCACAAAGTACCCCATGTTTTCTATCAACGAACGACCTGCAAAACCAACTGAAATTAGATATCCCATGGCTGGAGACAGCAGTCATACAGTAACCATAGGAGTTTATGACCCTTACACAGGAAAAAGCGTTTATTTAAAGACAGACGGCGAATATGATCAATATTTAACCAATGTAACTTGGTCTCCCGATTCAAAATCCATTTTCATTGCTCGTGTAAATCGTGGTCAAAACAAAATGGACCTTTTAGAGTACTCTTCTGAAACTGGTGAACTGTTAAAATATCATTTTTCAGAATCAGATTCTAAATACGTAGAACCAGAAAACGGACCCATATTTCTTGGAAGTACAAATAAATTCATTTGGCAAAGCGAACTTGACGGTTTCAATAAGTTGTATTTGTACTCAAATGGAAAAGTAACCAAACTTCAACTTCCCGAAGGTATTTACGAAGTAACTGAAGTTTTGGGCCTTTCTTCAGATGAAAAAACCATTATTTGTGTGGGAACTTATAACACTGCATTAAATAGAGCCATTTTCAAAATTGATATCACAAAAAATAAAAGTGAGTTGATCAATTATAATTTGGGCGGCGCACCTTCATTGGTATTTCATAAAATGAATCCTTTTATTGTGGCAACTTGCAGTCATATCAATGTAAATCGAGAAATTATTGCCATAAACTGGACTGAGAAAATGAATCAAAAGGTATATACCATACCAACATTGCTTTATGAAAACAAAAACCCCATCGAAGATTTCAATATCGGGAAAATAGAATTGAGCAGCATTGAGCATTCAACTGACAAGGTTACCTTGTTTACTAGAACCTTCTACCCTCCTAATTTTGATGCTACAAAGAAGTATCCTGTGGTAGTTTATGTTTATGGTGGCCCACATGCGCAAATGGTTACCAACTCTTGGTTAGGCGGCGGAAACTTATGGATGGCATACATGGCTTCAAAAGGATATATTGTTTTTACCCTTGATAACAGAGGTTCTTCTCATCGCGGATTTGAGTTTGAAAGTGCAGTACATAGGCAATTGGGCACCCTAGAAATGTCTGATCAATTGGCTGGACTAGAATGGTTGAAGTCCCAGTCTTATATAGATTCATCGAGAATTGGCGTTCATGGTTGGAGCTTCGGTGGATTTATGACTACGAGTTTAATGACAAGACAAGCAGGTAAGTATAAGGTAGGTGTTGCTGGTGGGCCGGTTATTGATTGGAAATACTATGAAATCATGTATACCGAGCGATACATGGATAAACCTGAAGAAAATCCTGAAGGATATAATGCAAATAACTTGATCAACCATGCTGATAAATTGCAAGGCAGGTTGTTGCAAATCCATGGAGCAGATGACGATGTTGTTGTTTGGCAGCACAGTATGATGTTTGTTAAAAAATCAGTTGAATTATCTAATCCTAATCTAGATTATTTTGTCTACCCAGGACATAAACACAATGTGTCTGGACGTGACAGAATTCATCTTTACAAAAAAGTGAGTCAATACTTCTTTGATCATTTATAATTAAAATGGGCAATTTCAATTACAACGGTGAGAATGTAGAGGTGGTTGAATGCCCGAGGGATGCCATGCAAGGGATAAAGCAATTTATCCCAACTGAAACTAAGATAAAATATATTAGCAAGTTACTTGCTCAGAATTTTGATGTTCTAGATTGTGGAAGCTTTGTCAGTCCGGCAGCAGTGCCTCAAATGGCTGACACTGCCGAAGTAATAGAGGCAATAAGTAAAATTGAAACCTCCACTAAGTTATTAGTCATTGTGGCCAATGAGAGAGGAGCAATAAGAGCTGCTGCTTTTCCCAAAATAAAATATTTGGGGTATCCGTTTTCAATCAGTGAAACATTTCAGCGGCGAAATACCAATCAAACACGCCAAGATGCATTTTTACAATTGGCTAAAATACAAGAAATTGCCTTAGCTTCAGGCAAACAAGTGGTTGCATATATCAGTATGGCTTTTGGAAATCCGTATGGAGATGACCACAACAATGAAATGATTCAGGAGTGGTCTGAGAAAATTGCGGGTTTAGGAATCAGAGTAATCAGTTTGGCAGACACAACAGGTCTTGCCACGCCAGAACAAATAGAAATAACCTATAAAAAAATCATTCCGCATCTTCCGCATGTAAAAATCGGTGGCCATTTCCATGCGACTTTAGCTGAATCATCAACAAAGATAGAGGCGGCCTTGAGAGGTGGTTGTAGACGACTTGATGGGGCTATTTTAGGTTTCGGAGGGTGTCCATTCGCTAATGATGAACTAATTGGGAACGTGCCTACCGAGTTACTCATGGAAAAGTTAGGCAAAAAAATTGGCCGCGACTTACTAGAAGAGGCGGCCAAAGCATACAGTGGTTTTTAATTCATTGATTAATGCACCTTTTGGTATCTCAATAATTCAATGATTACATCTAATTTTTGCAAGATAGAATCGTTGTAATCTGATTCTTTTGCTCTGATAATGATTGATGAAGGGTTTGTTTGATTGCCTGAATCTTCATTTTCAAATAAATCGAAAGGAGATATTCCCAAAGCTTCACATATTTTCTCCATGGTATCTACTCTCATGGACTGCTTTTTAAGCATATAGTGAAAACCTTGTTCGCTCAACCCACATAATCTTGCTAACTCTTTAATCGGGATTCTCTTCGCCGCAGCAAGATTTTTAATCTTGTTGTAATCTAATTTACTCACTTCCTTTTTGGTATTAGTTTATCATATTATACTTATGCATTTATCAGCATAATGTATAAACTGACTTTTTACTTTTTTATTTTGCAAGGAAATAAGAAAATTTCATTATGACAATAGTAGGACTGAAATTAAAATTAACAATAATGGATTTCTAGTTTTTAATTCTATTCTTGCTCAATATGGAATTTACGGCCTCTTTGTAATTTTTACCAATGGGCACTTCTACTCCATCTTCAAGTATAATGGTTGAATTTTGAATGGCTTTTATTTTATTCAATGCAATAATAAAACTCCTGTGAATTCTTATGAATTGATCTTTAGGCAGTCCAGCTTCCATATTTCTCATTGTTTGAAGGGTTACAATTCTTTTATCGGCAGATACCCAGATTTTCACGTAATCAGCAAAGGCTTCGATGTGATGAATTTCATTAAAAAAGATTTTTTGAAATTCACCATCAACTTT